>MDSV01061805.1_pt1 | contig 11396 bp, 20 predicted proteins | sample 810851 | NCBI WGS metagenome assembly MDSV01 (sample SAMN05326640, study PRJNA326480) | marine metagenome | isolation source: seawater | place: Atlantic Ocean: North East | collected 2012 | reverse complement strand
TACCCACTTGATTAGCTGCCAACCCAATACCGTCCCCTCTTTGGTTAAGTATCTGAAATAGTTCTGTGGCAATTTTATTTCCTTCTTCAACTGAAACCTCTCTTAGTTTTTTATTAATTAATGGATTCTCATCCTTATAACAATTTATAACCTTTTTCAATTACTACCTCTCAATTAAATATCCTTTTAAATAATCTCTGGCCATCTTCTTTTCTACTTTCCTACGAAGTTTGTAATCTTCATAAGATTCACCCTCGAGTCTTTTATCACCTTTTATAACTTCCGATACTCTTACTCTTGGGTCTTCATTGTTATCCCTCATCTCTTTAGTTTGAATTGGATAAACAAATCCTATGTGGTTTTTCATTTTTCACCTACCTTTTCTCTGTATAGTTTAGCATCGGATTCATCCTTTGCTTTAAATTTAGTTCCATCTTTCAATGTGAAAGTCTTGTAGTTTGCCCATTGGGACTTTTTCTTTTTACTCATATAACCTCTATACTTTATGGTTTAGAAAATCTTGTTGCTTCTTGGCAGCCTTCTTAAGAGCTTGTTTCTCTTTATACTTGGCTACAAGTATCTGGTCTTTAGTACGCCTCTTCGTAGGTTTCTTTCTTGGTTTAACCTTAGTAGGTTTTAAAGTACCTTTTAGTTTTGGTTGTTCAACACCTTTGTGAAAAACATTACCATCTTTATCAACGAACTCATTCATGAAATGCCACCCAGCTGGTCTACCTGTTTTCTTTCTTGGTTGGGCCATAGCCTTATCAAGTGTTTCAGGAAACATCTTGTACATTCGAGCCTGTAATGCCCTATCACTAATTACAGAAACAGCATCTGTACTTACATTCTTAACTGGTATGCCTGTGTATTTACAATCCATGTATGGAACACCATCAATGTAGTAACCACCATTATCCTCAAACTTACCCATGTAACTTCTCCTTTATTACGCTTCCCCAATGGAACCACTTTGGATTCCTTGGCTAATTAAATAATCTATTAAACTTTCTTCATCTTTATCCATCGAGTTCATAACATCTCGATTTACTTTACTCATAAACTTAGACATCTCTAAATCGTATTCAATCAAATCATCAATCAAAATTCCACACAACTCTTTTGCTTTTCCTTTTGATTCTTTTTCTATTTCTTCTAACTTATTTACTAAGTCTACAATCTTCATTTATTTTCTCCTAATCTTGAGAGCAGGATAGGATTCGAACCTACGAACAATGGATTTGCAATCCACCCCATTAGACCACTCTGGCACCTGCTCGGCCTTCAGCCTGTGCCACCCTTTGGTTTAACTTTCTATCTTGTATCTCAAGTATATGTTTACAATACTTTCTCTTAAATTTTCTTCTGTAAGTAAACGCTGGACAATCACAAGCCCACTCTATTCGAGATGGGTCAAACCTAATATCATACTTTTTACCCTTGATAGTGTAATGTTCCCAGCCGTAATCATCTACAACCACACCATCAAAAACCTCAATTATATAATCTATTAGAGATTGTTCCATGTTATTAAATATTAGCCACAATCATTAAAATGTAAAAAACAAAAAATATCCACAATAAAGTAAGAAATTCTCCTACCCTATAAAAGAATAATTTTATATTATTCCTCATTAAAAAGTTCCTATAACCCATATGCAACCTCCATTTTACCTACTAAATAACTTTCCTCTTTATCACTCATTGGTGAATGAATTCCAGTCTTACAAGCCCTATCCATGAAATCCCTCTCAAGGTCATCCATCAATTCCAACTGGCCTTGTTTACTCATCCAATTGAACCTATGGAAGTTATCACAAACATTACCAAACTCATCCTCACCAACCCTTGTCATCTCGACAATCTTCAATTCATTAGAAACCGAAGACATCACATACTCAACAATCAGAGTATCACCCTCGAAGTTAGTGGAAGAATCAGTCCTTCCAAATTGTTTTTTAAATACATATGTCATATTGTTTTTTTTCCTTTAATTAATTACCCCTAAAGGTACGAAATAATTTATATATAAGTCAAGTCTTTTTTTCATTTTTTTAAAACTTTTTTTCTAATCTTAGTAGGTAATACCTGTAAGTTAGTGATATCATTGACGATACGAGTTTTAGTCATCATAGTAATTTTATCAGTTTTATACAATTCTTTTACAAAATCTAATGCTGGTTCATAACCATTGTTAAGATAATAATCTATACAAGTCCATGCAACTAATTCATATGACCTGTGATTATATGAAACTTTTTTAGGTACAAACTTCTTCTTTTCTGGTGGTGGATTCTCAAGTGATTTAAGATATCTATCCCAACTATTATCTACATAAATACCTTTAGCAGTACGAGTACTACCTGTACTTCTTCTATCAATCTTCTTAAGATTCTTAGATGCAGTTTTAGATACAGGTTGTACAAATGCACCAGTCTTGTGTGGATACACTACATGAGCAGAATACTTTTCTGTATCACTACAATCTACACAAACCTTGTAGCCCAAGTGATATCTATAATCATCAATCTTTTTATCACACTCAGTGCAATTCATTTAGAAATCACCTGGAGCCACTTGGAAAGTGTTAAGACCTAAATCTCTCCACATCTTTACAACTTTATCCCTATCATCAACCACAAGAAAAACATCGTTGATATCAACAAAGGTATCTAACATTTTTTTCTTAAGGATTTCATCAGGCATAAATCTCATCTCATTTGTGGCAGGATTACCATCGGCAATCGGCCATGAATCTGATTTGAACTTATCTGGTCTAAGAACCAAAAGGTCAAATGGAACATTGTGAATCTTCAACCAATCTTGTGTAGCAAAGAAACCTCTATCGTTTCTACCACTAAAGATAACAATTTTGAACCCATCGTTGTGAAACATTTGAGCCATCTTGATTACAGGATGATTTGGTGTATCCCAATCCATAATAGAAGTAGGTGAAGCAAAGATATTCCAATCTAACTTACCATTAGGTTTTACGGATTTATCTCTCCTAACATCAATGTTAGCAAGAGTCCCGTCCAAGTCAAATATGACTGTTTTCTTGTTCATAATATTTCCTTGTTTTATCATACCTAAAGGTACGAAAGAAATACTATATAAGTCAAGTCTTTTTTTGCTTTATTTAATTTTTCTCCCAATATCCAAATTTAGGTATTTCATAAGTAGGTTTCTTTAACCATTTACTTAATGTTACTTCTGCCTCAACATCTTCTGATATATCGAAATCATTATATCGATGTAATAAATCAGATACGATTGGATGTCGAACAATATCTTGTAAATCAAATTGACAGAATCCACATCCATAAACACCTGTAAATCTTTTTATTGAATCTTCTAATCCATTATCAGATTTAGTTCTTAAATCACTTTGTTGTAAATCTCCACTAACGATATATTTAGAACCCATTCCAATTCTCGTTAAGAAAGTTTTAATTTGTGATGGTGTTGAATTTTGTGCTTCATCTAACATTACAATTTTATTCTGTAATGTTAAACCTCTCATATATGCAAGTGGTATAACTTTTATTATACCAGCTTTTCTCAGAACTTCCATTCTTGATTTACCAATAATTTGTTCCATGTTATAATAAACAGATTGCATAAATGGTTCGGTCTTCTCATCAATATCACCAGGCAGATATCCAATCCTCTCACCATCAACCTCTACCATTGGTTTAGTAATAATGATACCATCATAATTTGTGTTCTTGTTTACAAGATTCTGTAGTGCCCAATATGTAGCAACATATGTTTTACCACATCCTGCAGGCCCAACACAAAATGTAATAGTATTAGAATCTATACCATCCCAAAAGGATTGTTGGTTTCTTGTTTTAGGTTTGAAATTCCATCTGATTCGTTTCATCTGTGATAATGCTTGACGATGGTTTTGACATTCTTGGTTACTTGCAACCTTTGTAATAGTTTGTACTTTTTGTTTTCTACTCATAGTAACATCCCCTATGTTTGGTTTTCGGTTTAATGTAACTTTGGGTTCTTACTAATAAATACAATATATAAAGCGGAAGAATTTGATTATGTAGGCTTTACTCCGTCTCTACCAATTTTATTTTTAGAAGTTTTTTTTTCGTCTTCTATGATTGGTAAATCAGTTTCATCAGGAACTATACTTATATTATGTAGTGCTTCCATTGTTGGTTCTTCAACCTCTGGTTTTTCCTCACCATACATTTCCCAAAACTTCCACCATGATTTTGCTTTCTTGGTAATCAAGTTTACCTGATTACCCTTGGCCGCTATCTCATTTTCTTCTCTAAGTATAAGTGCTTGATTAAATGCTACCACTAACATTACTGCTAATGGGTCAAACACAAAGATAAGAATAAAGATAAAGAACTTTACAATTGTATCTACATCCGTACCGAATACTCTTGCCAGATAGATTGCCGGTCCAACATCAACTCCTGTTTCAACCAACTCAACTTTTAAATCACCTATCCTACCCTTGACATCAAGTATCTCATCATTAACTTGTTGTATTCGTGGATTATATTCTTCTCTTAGTTTTCGTTTTGCTGTTATGTAGTTATCAGGTAAATCTTTTACCTGTACTTCTAACTCTTCTTTTAGAAATGATTTATCTTCTACTAATTGTTCTAACCTATCCTCGTAGGCGAGTAATTGATTAGTTTGTTTCTCAAAGGAAACCGTAGCACCTTGATAGGCGTTAGATAAATAACCAAATATACCAGCAGATGTAATCAATACTAATGTTACAACTGCGGTCATTAAATAAGTTCTTTGGAATATATTAATCTTATCCCAATATCGATACACGAATGCGGCAGTAACCAACTTACCAAATTCTAACGAACCTGCCATGATGATTACACTAAATGCCGCTCCTGCAAATAGTTTACTCAAACCGAATACTGAAAAGAATGCAGCACTTCCAGCTATGAGTAAAGCAGCAATTCCCAAATATATATGGAAATTCTCAGAGCGTTCCATTTAACTTCTCCTGTTATTGAATTCCGTCGTCTTCTAATTCAACGAAGTTCTGTATCAGTTCTAATTGTTTTTTAATTCCACGAATCATTCTTAATTGAAGATTAGCTTCATCATTAAAATCCTCTGGTATACGAGTATAGAGTCTATCTATCTCTTCACCAACTGTATCAATTAAATCTAATATCTTATTTCTGTTTTTCATATTAACCTCTATTATATTATATAAATATCTACAACATCTGTAATTGATGTAAAATATATTGTTTCAAATCGTTCTTCTGTTCTTTAGGTGTATGTACCCAAGCCCACGCCATAGTGGTCTTTAACTTCTCAACCGTTTTAACTATAGCCTTAGTTTGTTTTCTCATGTTAACTAACATCTCTTCATCCATAGGAACTTCTATTCCTAAATCATCTGCCATCTCCATAAGAGCACCTAAATCTTTATTCTTATTAGCTTCGTTGGCCTTCTTGAACTCATCACCATCTCCACCTTTATCAGGATGTGTTTTACCAGCAACCTTTCGATATACTTTTTTAAATGTATCCTCATCAACATCTGTTTCCAACTTTAAGTTCTCATCTTCTGGAACATGCTTTTCAGTTTTTTGAAAATCAGATGGATTCTCTAACATAAAGTTTCTGAAATCATTATTGAATTTTTCTACACATCTATTATATACTACTTTTGTTTCTTCTAATTCTAATTGTAGAAATCTTAATTGTTGCCGAACTTTCTTTTGATGTAATAACTTTAATTCATCCATATATTAATAAGTATCTCTCCGAGCGTGTAAAAATAGGAATTAATTTCCTATTCTGTGATTATTGCTATATCAAAAATCAAACCGCAGTGGTATACTGCTTCTCTGGTCTACAACCCAGCCTAACTTACAGTATCCCTATTTCCAATTCCGTTAGGGTATCTTCCGATGACTTTTTTGTAAATCCTAAAGTTCCCCAATGGAACTTATCTTTGGACTGATGAGCACTATCTCATCGGAACTTTTGTCTGGTCACTCATCCAGACTTCTCACCCATTTCCGAAAATAACAACCCACCTAAGTGGTAACAAGAAATCACGATATCAATTATGTTTCTTGATTCTCTAATTCTTCAAACTCTGCTTCTATTATCTTATAGCAGATATAATAGACATCACCGTTCCTCAGAACAGTATCGGCCAATCCATACTGGAGTTTTAATTGTTCGGGAGAATAACCAGAATCAACCTTTGCTGTTCCGAGAACGGCATATCTATCGTTTCCTACTGAGACTAGTTTAGGAAATTTTGACAGAATGTTTCTTTGGTTTTTCTGGTTCTATTTTTGGTATCTCAATAGATAACAAGCCATCTTTAAATGTAGCCTTTACATTATCTCCATTGAGTAAATCCCCTAATTCGAACTGTCGTTTAAAAGATGATTGCTTTAATTCCTTACGAATTACTTTAGCACCCTCATCATCAAACAACCCATGTTTGTTTCCAGCAATTGTTAATACACCATCTTCAACATCTATAGATAAATCTTTTTTATCTAATCCAGGTATCTCAGCAATAACACCAACTTTGTCATCGTATTCATATACATTTACTTTTGGATATGCTGTTCCTTGAAATGGTTTAACACCAACTTGCTTTTCAATCTCAGGAAATTGAGTATTGATTAATTGGTCAAACATTCTATCGAATGGGGTTAAGAATTCGTCCCTGCCTATTACAGGAACCTTGTGATTAATAACGAACTTAGTCATTTTATTTCTCCTTATTGTTAGTTAACTTTTCGTTCAACTTGTATCCTCATTTGAGCAATACAATTATTGTAGTATCTATCACATTTGTGCATAGATTTTGTTCTACATATATAAGTATATAGAAAGTCTATAAAATTACATTTTTTTTAATATTTTTTTTGGAACCCAAACTATCTTACCCATGTCATCTAATCCCTTAACTTTTTCATCATATTGTTTAGAATTAAATATCTGTGCATCTACTGATAGTTTTGTTCCTTTGTAAATCATTCCCTCTATTGTAGGGAAATCATGTTCTACGAGAACTTTTATCATTGTATTACTCCTCTGTGTCTAAAGGACTATACATTTGAAATTTAGCAGCCAAGGTCATTGGGTCTTGTACACCAACCATTCTCTCAACTACCTTACCATCTTGTTCTACTAATATCGATGGTACTCCACGAATATTATGTGATTCTGCTAACACAGGGTCTTCATCAATATCCGCAAAGTATACAGGATAACCTGCCTCTTCTAATTTCTCTACTGCTGGTTTAAAGGCTTTACAAGGCCCACACCATTTAGCACTGAAATATAGAAATCTTGTATTATTTTCCATTATCTACTCCACTCTATTTTGTTATAACTCATTGTTGTTGTTTCAGTAGCGTAAGGACAAACTATATCATATACTTCATCCTTACTCTTCTGTAATTCTGTTACGGCCCATGCCTGAATCCAGTTCTGATATTTAACTCCAGTTCTTTCCTCAAACAGCTTTTGGGTCGTCTTTTTGTTTTGCTTTTTCTTCTTTGACTTCATTTTTAAAATCCTTTTTCTTACCACCACTATATTCGTAAGCATGACCTTCTTCAATTAAGATATCATTAACTGATACCCATCCATCAACACTAAGGTCAATAGCACTTTCAGGATTAGAAATACACTCGTTGATATGGTCACCCACAAAATCTGGTGCAACAAATATCTCACCGAGTACTCTTCCGAACTTACCTGTTCCGAATGATTTAAGTTTAAAAACACCTTGTTCTAATAACTCCTTATTTCTACCTTTAGCAAGTAATCCTTTTGCCTTTTCATCTAAATCTCTTGTACGAGATTCCCAAGTATCGATACCCATGTATCTAACTCGTTTCTTTATCTTGAGGTCAAATCCTAAATCAATCCAACAATCGATTGTATCACCATCAAGAACTTTAATTAATTCGCATTGGTATTCACGAACATCTAATTTCTTACCCATAATAATTCTCCTATTTTAATCAACCAAGAGAATTATTATCCTCTACTTATTTATATTTTTCTGATTCCTAATTGATGAGCAAGTACTTTGATTTTGTTAAAACCACTATTATATTTTCCGTCTTCCCAACATTTTAATATAGTGTTGATTTCACTAATCGTAAGTCTAACTTTAATTAACTCACCATTATATAAATATGAAGTATTTCGATTTTGAGATATTGTTTCACAAATATCAATAACTTCTTGTACATTAATAAAGCCTTCGTAACTACCTATCAATGGGCCGTTCTTAGCATCAGCTATTAGTAAGTACTTTTCAAATGAATGATTCATTTACTTTTCCTGTTTGTATGTTTTGAAGTAATTATACTTCTTGTTTAATGTAAAGTATCGAGTATCAACTAATTGAAATGTGATATCAGGATATGAATCTTTCAAATCCTCTACGATACTTTTAATATCTTCGCCAAAGTTACTTGAGTAATCCATTGGAATACTCTCGGCTTCTGAATCTGCAGATATAATAAAGTGTGTTGGAAAACTTCCATACTCTTTTTTAAATCCATGAATCTCAGAAATTATCTGATGCCATTTAACATCTGATTCTTTTTTCTTCCATTCGTTTGCAATCTTCGTAACACCATTGTTAACAACTTGGTCAAGTATAGTACGACCATTATAGAAGTTAACTTCTTTTGGAAAACTTATCTTATCTAAATCACTATCTAAATTCATTTTATAAACAGATAGATATTCTTTAAGTAAGGCAGGTGAGATAGCAGGTACAGTAAACTTATCATCTGAATAAGGTAACTCACCCATCAGTAATCTACGACCTAAATCTCTACGAGATGTTTCTTTAAATTGTTGTGTTGGATTACATTGTTTTCCAAATGCCTTGAAGAACTTATTGATATCACCAATTCTATTTACTGGTCGATACTTCTTACCATCTAATCCAAGTACAGGAGTAGTAACTCCCTCACTAACTCTATACTTACGAGAACTTGCTAACTTAACTGAATTCTTATTAGTATCAGTAATAACATTAGCAACTGGACATTCACAGAACATAATAGAATAAGGTATACCAGCATTTCTACCTTCACCAAATTCTCCTAAGATAACACCAGAGTGTGCTTCTGTATCAATAACATATCCACGCCAATCATCAGCATGTTTTCTATTTAACTCTGGTATAACACCAAAGATACGATAACCTTTTCTCTTGGCTTCTTGTTTGATAGTATCATTCAATTCTCTTGATTGAATAAACCTACCTACATATTTATGTTCCTTAGAAGTTACAAATTCTTGAACAGGTAATTCTCCATATGATTTAAAGTTACCATATTCATCAACAAACTTAGCACCCTCAGTAACATCAATAGATTCGTGATTACCAAGTATATCGGTTTTTCTAAAATGGAATGATACAACCTTATCATCTAATGCCTTAACAAAATCAGTAGCAACCATATTAGCCATAACTTCTAATGTAGTATTTTCATTACTACTAAAATCAAATGTATCAAAGTTAACACCTGGTATCTCTATAGCCAAAAAGTTTTCAGTAGGTACTAAATCATCTACAAAATCAATCTCTGATTCACCAACTAAATCTAAGGTTCTCATATCAACATCAACTGTTGAATCATCACTACCATATCGCCATGGATTAGCACCAGTCAATTGGAAGTATCCGTTACCATTTGTATTATGTCGATGTGTCAATACTTTAATACCACCACCTATATCGATACTATTCTCTGTAGTTATCTTAGCAATGAATTGGTCAAGACCAACACCATGTACACCAAGTTTACCAGCCTCATCAGTATTACGATTCTCTTCACCAACTACATAAAGTAATTGACCTGTAACAATATCTGGTGTACTACCTGTATTATCAATATCATAAAGTGTTAGATTCCAAACACCTTGAGATACTTCTTCAAAATTAATCACGACCTTTACAAAGTTAACACCACGCAAATAGTTCATCAATACATCTCGTAAAGATGATTCAATTGGTACAGGTGTATTCTTTAATTTCTCAAAGAGGTCATGCTTATTATATAATTCAATATTCATTATTTATTCCTTATTGGTTTATCCATAAACATATCTTTACGAGTTTCGTATTCGATAGTTTCTTCAAAATCTAATTCTAATTGTTCTGGATTCTTATAACCTTTCCACATCTCAATTGATAGTGGATTATCTTTTGCTAAATGTTCTTTTATCCCTGCAGTTAAATGTTTATCAAGATTACTTTCAATCTCTACAGCCAACATATCTCTAAACGAATCGGAACCCAAGTTACCTTGAGAATCCTTATGCCTATCCAAAACTTTTTTTATTATATTTTTCATTATTCAATTCTCCATTTTATTTTTGTATTCATATATACATATATACTTTTGATTCCAAAATCAAAAATATTTTTTCCAATCTTAAAATGTTTTACTGGTGGGATGGGAAAGAAAGGAATAAAAACCACCCCACCAAACCCCAAACGGGGTAAAGAAATTATTAACTCACAGAGTCAAATGATTCTTCATCTTCATTGAAGAGATTCTCATCTGAACCATCGTTCATAAATTTCTGAACTAATTGTTTTACAAAAGTTCTCTCTGAATCAACACCACCATCATCAGCAAACTGAGGATAGATAGAAACTTCAGAAGCCTCATCGATTCCGAAACCATCGTAAATCAATCCAGCCATCTCAACAGAAGTTCTTGTTGAAACTCCAGTCGAAACTTTACCTGAATCAGATTTTGATTCCATTCTCGTAGTGTGAGCAATCTCAGCAACAGCCTTCAACAACTCAGGGTCTACATGAGGGAACATATAAGTTAGTAATCCGAACTCTTCTTCATCGGTCAGAACATCCATCTCAACGATAGTGAATCTATCCATAAGAGCCTTATCCATAACTCTTGTTGAAGTGTACTCATTACCAATGTTAGCAGTAGCAACAAAGGTAACACCCTCAGCAACTGGAATAGTTTCTTGACCAGAAGCCTCATCCAATCTCAAGTATCTTTGACCTTGGTCGAGAACAGTCATCAGAATATTCCAAGCATCTGGATGAGCTCTTGATAACTCATCAAGAAGTATCACAGCATTTGGAGTCTGAATAGCCTTTACAAAAAGAGATTCTGAAAAGTAAGTACCTTTTGATTTCTCAAAGTGAACATTACCAATCAAGGTAGCTCTTGGGTCTTGAGTAGAACCCATGTTAAAATAAAAGTCTGGTCTATCAAGGGAATTAACCAATGATTTAGCAGCCATAGTTTTTCCACAACCAGCCGGGCCGGTCATCAAAATGTTCTTGCCTCTCACAGCAGAACGAATTAAGTATTTCCACTTTAATTCTTTCATCACCAAACCTT
>MDSV01026791.1_pt1 | contig 11396 bp, 9 predicted proteins | sample 810851 | NCBI WGS metagenome assembly MDSV01 (sample SAMN05326640, study PRJNA326480) | marine metagenome | isolation source: seawater | place: Atlantic Ocean: North East | collected 2012 | reverse complement strand
GTGGTCAAAGTCGACAATTACTGAAATTAGACCATTTTCATCAAGATACTGATGATGGTTATTTTCTGCCGCTATCCAGATAGCATCATGAATGAAATCACCATCAGTATCCATACTTGTATCTAGCCACCAATATCTCTCATCTTCATCCTCAGAAAGATCGATTGGAACGGCGGTAGCAATCGTTGGTAACAACATCACCAAGAAGAATGTCAATGAGACTATCTTTCCCCTAGTCTCTGGATTCATAAGCATACTAATCATATCTCGGCACCAATTAGAGTTCGTGTGTCTGCGATTCCTTCTATGGACCTTATCTCCTGGACAACACACTTGGTCAATTCAGCATCGTCTTCGGCCTCTACCTTTACGAATAGATCGTGCAATCCGAAGACAATCCATTGTCCTGAGACATGCTCTATTTTGGAAACAGCTTCTCTTACAGATATCTCAGCACCGGGCTCAGTCGTAATCAGAACAAATCCCACAGCCATCTTTACACCTCCACAGCAATGAGAGTCTCAGTCTTGATAACTCCGTCAATCGACCTCATTTGTCCGATCAGCGTCCTCGCCATCTCCCGTTCATCCTCGAAGTCAATCCTAGCAACTAGGTCATACTCTCCGTAAGAAACATGAGTCTCGGAAACCGAGTCAAGATTCAGAAGGGTAAGGTATACGTCCAATTCCCTCTGAGGTGCAGTTTTGATTAGGACGAATGCTGTACTCATAACAACCCCAAACCCTCCCCCTTACTTCCTGTTTATGACCTCTCCTATGGGCGAATCAAACCACTCAATGGTACGAAGGGATAACATGGAATGAACCAACCCCCGCACCGTGCGTGTCTCTCACAACAGGCCTGCAAGGGCATATGCCGCTGTTGCACTCATGATCCTAGTCTCATTTTCCCATATTGTCGCCTCTACAGATTCCAGAACAACTACAGTCTGGTCAGGAACCGTACTCCTTCCAGATGGATACTTGGTAGATTCAGGTGACGTACTATCAATCTCCGCAGGGACAGTTGTTACCATCGGCTCTGGCTATTCCATTGAGGTAGATGGTAGAATAATCATCTCAGGAACATATTCTTCACCTGTAATCTTCGACTCGATTTCTGGGGACCATGAAGGACTCGTATTCAATTACTCTAGTAATGGACTTGGGTCTAGAATCGATAACCTATCTGTTTCTAACTCGAAGTATGGAGTGACGATATACGGGAGTGATCCCGTAATTTCTAACCTTACTGTCCTAAATGCAGACAACGTAGCAGTGGACCTCTATGGAGGGGCCTCCCCGTTGATATCAGATCTTACAATCACAGGAGGGGGTCAAGACATCCATGGCTTCTCCACAACTTGGAGATATGGAATCGGCCTCTCTGTAGGGGCATATTCGACTCCTATCGTTAGAGGCGCCTCGATAGACGGGCTGATAACACGGGGGACCAATCATTGGGGTAACTCGGGAGGCCTATTTTCCGATCTAGAGATATCTAATATCAGCGGATCAACATTGTCTATAGGTGCGGGGATATGGGTCGAGGACTCCATTCCCTTGATCGAGGACTCCATAGTCAGCCGATCAGATAATGGAATCTTCGTCAGACACATTACAGAAGGATGGACTACTAGGCCAACATTCGGAAGCGTCACCGTCGAAGACAGTATGTATAGGGGGGTAATGGTAGAGCAGTACAATCATAGTCAGTATGCAAATCTTCCATTGAATGCTATATTCAACGATATCACTGTAAGGGGAACTGGTGGGCCCGGAGCAAAAACACAGGGCCTATCAGTAGCCGCGTTTGACATCAATACCAGCGGTGTGCACATAGACTCGGGCCTGATTGAGAACAATGAGGCTGTAGGACTAAGAGGGTACATGATAGATTCCTCGACAATTATCAATAGATTAGATCTTCTTGGTAATGGTAAATCATCATCATTAGCACCATACAATGACAGAGCTGGAATGTTCTTTAGAAGTGCCAATTGGGCCCCTACGGTGAATGACTTAGTAGTTCGAAACTCAACTGGCCCAGGTGTTTTGCTATGGAAAGGCGGGATTCAGGGAAGCTATTGGGATTTGAGTGACAATGGCGCAACTGGCCTGGATATCAGGGAGTTCCATCCTGATCTATTCCTAGTTTTAAGTCGTAATAATACAGGTCATGGGATTTCGGTTATCGACTCTAGTAATGTAGAGCTGGAGCAAGTACACACTTCCACTAACGGACTGGGGTCCCTGGTGCCCTCCACTGGTTCAGGAATATACTTTGAGGAGTCGAACGATGTCGTGAGTGCCGGTAAGAACGTCAGTTGTACTTACTGCTCATCCACACAGGACCAACATGGAGTAGTCATTAGAAACAGTATTGACATTTTCCTTGATGAAATTACATCTAGAGACCCAGTCTCTGGACCAGCTTTAGATGTTGATAATAGTGGAATTACTGAGAGGGAAGGAAGGGTTTCCCTCGCTAACATCTCAGTATACCATAATTCCAGTTCCCACGCAGTCAACCTAAACAAAGTGGATGCATCTGTCGACATGCTCGAGATACACGGATCAAACGGAGGAATGAACTGGGCGGGCAATGGGGGACTTTCCTCTTATCTCAATTCCAGTATTATTAGAGGGGGCTCTCAAGGATGCCTAGACCTAGTTGATCATTCAGAGTTGATTTCTTCTATGGTCACGTTCGAATGCAACGGATCAAAACCATCCTCATCATCCACATTTGCTAATTTTACAAATTCACAGTTCTCTTCTGCTCCCGAATTATCTGATACCTTTTCTGCTCTAGGAAATTCACACATCAGATGGATATCCTCCTCTCAACTGAGTAACCCAGTTTTCTCAGGTTCTGATAACATAATCGATGTGATGTGGATTGTCGAGGCCAATGTCATAAACCAAAACCTAAGGAATATTCCTTTCTCCTCTGTTAACATAACATTTGACCAGTACGAGTCTGAATTCACTACGATACTTCCATATTCTGGTAGAGAGATTGTAGGTCCATTCATAGGACAGAGGTGGACTCCAGTCCAAGGCTGGTCACAGAATACCAGCATGAGTATGGGGTGTGATTACGACGGAGTCCACAATGACACCACCTCCCTCCAAATCAACTCAGACTCAATCGTTACCTGCATGGTAGAGATTTCTAATCAACCACCATTCGTGATTTGGGATCATCCAATCGACGAGGGTGTTTACGTCAGTGGTTCTGCGGTCGAGTTCAATGCAAGCCGATCATGGGATCTCGATATTGATGAACTGAGCTATAGCTGGACCAGTGACATAGATGGTGACTTACTCTTGGCCTGCTCATTTTCAAATACTCCAAACTCTTCATCATTTACTGCAAACTATGGCAGTAATGCAGGATGTCTCTCAGATGGAAATCACCGGGTCACTCTGGAGGTTTGCGATGGACAAGGGCACTGCTCTACAGAATCAAGGCAAGTAGAGTTAACCAATCTCCCTCCCTTACTTTCAGTTGGGACTTCGCCCTCTATCTCTTCATGGGGAACTCTCTATTTGGGTCAGACCGCGAATGTAACTGTGTTTCTTTCTGGGACTTATGATCCAGAGGGCGACGTACTGACTTGTTGGACCATGGCATCATACGAAGAGGGAGAGGGTACCACTCCAGTAGATTCCGTCGGATGCCCCCTTCAGATTATCCGATCATTCCCAGATGCACCGAATCAATTCTCTGTGACTGTTTACGCCTCTGATGGAATTAACCCCCCTTCATCATGGGTTTTCAATGTCGAGCTATACAATGAGATTCCCATAGCCACAATGTCCATATCTAGGTCTGGCGAAACCTCCTCTGACACTCTGCTCATAGATGGGTCCCAGACATTTGACCCAGAAGGGGACCATGTCAAGTTCCAATTCCTAAGCGATCTCGATGGCATTATCCACTCTGGGATATCATCTGATGGGACCATAGAGTGGATTGGTACGCTATCCAAGGGTATGCACACTATCACCATGCAGGCTAGTGATGACAGACCGGGTCATGCTGGGCAGTGGACTACTGCCAGTCAGCAGATACAAGTGAATAATTCACTTCCCGTATCCGTAATCTCGAATCCAATCGACGGGTCACTTACAGACTCTGGAACGTTAATTACTCTAGATGCCACTGGCTCAGGAGATTGGGACATCGCTTGTTCGGATCTACCAAATAACGGCTCCGGGCTCTTATGCAACCACCAATCGTCCACTAGCACCGACCTAGTTAGCGTTCTTTGGGAAAGTGATATTCTCGAAGCTCCATTGGGAAGTGACTGGAGGGTTGAGACAAGACTTCCTGAGGGAGTACACCAGATAACGCTCACGGTAGATGACGGATCGGGCTCCCCAGACGTCTCTGAAATTATGCTCAGAGTTGATGAGGCGGCCCCTGTCCTAGTACTCGACTCCCCTCTTCCTGATGTCGTGGTCTTCTCAAATCTGCCAGTACTCTTTGACTTCAGGAGATCATTTGACCCAGATGGTGATGACTTCACTGTAACCGTCTCTTCAAATCTGATGATGGAGCCAATTTTAGAGGCCGAGACAAATGACTTCTGGTATAACGACTATCTGCCTCACGGAGTTCATGTCTTAACTTTCCAGTTGATTGATGACAATGGGATGTCAAGAACACATACCCAGGAGATAACTGTTCTAGAGACTGATCCAGTGGCCATAATTTCTGGTCTATCAGAGGGGCAATACATCGCCCCAGGAGCAATCTTGGAGCTGAACGGAACCTCATCTTTCGACTATGATGGGGACATCGCTCTTTACAGATGGTCTTTGTCAGATGGCACCGATCTAGGAGATAGGGATACAGTGAGGATCCAACTGCCTCCAGGACTCGTGCGCATCGATCTCCTAGTTCAGGACTCCAGAGGGGCACAATCCCTCGCTTCTGTAAATCTAACAATCGGTGCATCGTCTCCTACTCTAAGGGACATGATGGTCACACCACAAGAACTGCAGAGTGAAGAGGTCAATAGCATCAGGATTACTGTAGTACTAGAGGACGCTGATGGGACCACATCCTCAGTAGGGGGCGAGATGGTTGCCGGGGGGCTTTCCAAAGCATTCCAGATGAGAGACGATGGACAGCTCGGTGACCTTGTACCTAATGATGGGGTTTGGACCTATGAGACCAACTGGGAGATAACAGCGGGAACATCAGCTTCGATAGGAGTTTGGGCTATTGATGGAGATACAGTGAGTCCAACTTTGATGTCCATAATACCCATAGTTGAGGATGATGGAATTGACATAGTCGGATGGATCATGGGATCCGGTCTTCCAGTTATGATAGTCATAGTGTCTATGTTGATATCGATTGGCATGGTGGTTGTTGCCAACCAGAGGAGAGAGATAGAGAGGGACTTGGAGATGATAGAGTCGTGGTCCACCTTCGAGCCTGTGGATGAAGACATTCCCGATGAATCATGAACTCTATTGCTCTGGTCCCCAAGGTGTGACTTGCCGCGTCATCCCGAGTCTGTGTGTGAATAGGAATCTCAGATTAAGAAGACCGTCCCCCCATGTATTGATCTCAGCCTCACCTACTCTGGGACGATATGGGACGCTTACCTCAGCGGTCTTCTTCTTGCCGAGATATCTCCGGGCTCTGATCTTAAACTCCTGCGATAGCGGCATTCCATCATGCTTGGGCCGTACACGCTCATCTTCGAAGATTGACTTGCGGAACACCCACATCCCACTCTGAGAGTCATGAAGGCCATACCAGTAGAGAATGGATGCAGTAGTAGATAGGACCCAATTACCAAATCCATGGAGTCCAGGCATCGACCCTTCCTCTGCCCTCCTTAGTCTATCGCATGTAATCCACTGGAGATCCTCCTCCAGAAGCCTCCTAACTAGATCAGGAACCTCCTCTCCAGGATATGTACAATCTGCATCCATTGTCACTATGATGTCTCCAGGAGCCATGGAGAAACCAGTCTTGTAGGCTCTTCCATACCCCTTCCTAGGTTCGACATATACAGTCGCACCCTCTCCTTCAGCAAGCTCCTTTGTTTTGTCTGTCGAGTTGCCATCGACTATCAGGAAGTCCAGCTTCTCGCACCAACCGTCATTAGGAACTGATTTGATTGTATCAACTATGGCTTCTTCCTCGTTCCTCGTCGGTATGACCACTGTAACGTGCACAGGCAGGGGCGCTTGCATGATTTGCCCACACGACCTCCTGTTTTGAACAATGCGAAGGTCTGTCTTGTGGTAGTTCTCTTGAAATGCAGAGACCGAATCGGAGATTTGAGTAACGATGCACATTGCCATGCTTTCCGCCGAGTTCCCTCCGAGATGGGGTGGCATGGGATCAACAGTATTTCACCTCTCAGAAGCTCTCGTAAAGAGAGGGCACAGGGTCACTGTAATCACTAGATCAGGGAGCGGGGACCCCCCACATCAGGAGGGAGTGAGGGTGATTACAGTTGGGTGGGCAAAGATTCCCATGGAATTTACCCGTTCTTATGGGAGGAAAGCAATGTCTGAGCTAGAGATGCTAAATGAGAGTGATCCGGTAGATATCGTGCATCTGCACTGCCCAATGATATCCTGGTCTACCTCCCAATTCCGCATATGCTCTGAGAAAATAGCCCCCATTGTTTCGTCCCTCCATGGTTCTTGGTTAGGGGAACGTGACGGACTGATGGAAGCCAGTAGGGCGAGAGAAGCAGCAGTCTGGGCTAATCCAAATGACATGGCAATAAGACTCCTAGCTGGTAGATACGCTAGATTTGAGAACTACGCAATAAATGAGTCCAGTATATGCGTAGCAAACTCCAATGCAACCAAAGAAGACTTCGAATCAAGGTATGATGTACCTAGATCATGGAATTGCCAAGTAGTTCATTGGGGGGTTGATACTGAAATGTTCAGGCCATTTGATGACAATTCCAAGACAGATATCGAGATTCACAAAGCAACCAGATCAAGATACGATGACGGCGATCATGAATGCAAAATAATTCTGGCTGTAGGGAGACTAGCCGCAAGGAAGGGCTATGGGACTCTGATAAGGGGATTCTCCATGCTTAAGAGAGATATTCCAAACTCCAGACTTGTAATAGTGGGGAGAGGTCATTTGAAGTCCAGACTAATGAAGCAGGCAAGGAGACTTGGGGTAGGGGAACATGTACGTATCGAGTCTGGAATGAGTTTCTCCAGTCTGGCACAGCTATACCGCTCTGCAGATTTAGTTGTCTACCCCTCATTCTATGAGGGGCAGGGATTGATTCCCCTAGAAGCAATGTCTTCGGGCGTTCCGATAGTTACTGTTGATCATGGCCCACTCCCAGAGATGGTGGATGAAAGCGTGGGTGAACTTTTCACCATGGGGAATATGGACTCGATGCTAGTCGCAATGAAAAGAGTTCTGACAGAAAAAGGCTCACAGAAGGGAATCAAAGGACGAGAGAGAGTGATTGAAAAATTCAACTTTGATGGAAATGCCGCTTCCTTCGAGAAAATCTACCTTCAGGCATTACAACTCTAATTCAGGCGAACCATTGATGCGCCATGACTAGTTCGCAGGACTGATAGATATGCCGAGAAGCAATAGTCTGGCGAAGGTAGACTCGGGAACCCTGGCCAATATCTCAATCGTCTTGTTTGTCGGTGTTCTAGCAATCGTCCACCTGAAGGCAGTCATTCAACCACTGGTTGTCGCTACTCTGATATTCTTTCTCATAAGGCCTCCAGCGCAGTGGCTTGAGGAGAGGCTAGGCGGTCATCCTTTAGTGGCATACGGGGTATTGGTTGCTATGGTAATGGGTTTCCTCCTCTTCGCATCAAACTCGATGTATGAGAATATGCAGAACTTCTCAACTGAGGCTCCGGAACTACAGCAATCACTCGAGAAGAAGATAGCCTGGTTAGAAGAACTCTCCATATTTGGATATCAACCAAACACAGCCGCACTAACTGATTTGGTCACAATTGAGACTGTCAATTCCTATGCCGCTGGCTTCGTCGGAACTATAGCAGGGTTTACTACTGGCCTAGTAACAGTCCTAATTTTCCTCCTATTCATCATACTCGAGGCAGAGACTCTACCCAAGAGAATCAAGGCAGCATATCCGGAAGATGTGGAGAGGGTGATGGCGGTAGCGGAGGGCTCAGGCGAAGGAATAAACACGTATGTGATAACCCGGGCCTCTGTAGCATTTGGCCAAGCTATTGTAGCCGCGATAGTCCTATCCGCATTAGACATCCCATTCGTTTTCCTATGGGCGTCAATTACATTCCTGATGGACTTCATACCTTATGTCGGGGCGCTACTGTCGATTATTCCCCCAATACTCCTGGGTCTAATTGTCCTCCCTCAGACATCAGCTCTGCTACTAATCGCACTTCTTGTAATGAACCAACAGGTATGGGGGGGGATCATTGAGCCCCAATTAGCTGGACAGAGATTAGATATGTCGCCAATCGTCCTGTTACTATTAGTGGCATTTTGGGGTTGGGCATGGGGCATAATGGGAATGGTCCTAGGTGTCCCCCTAGCCGTCATAATGAAGATCGGCCTCGAGAGCGACCCAAGAACTAGGCCAATAGCAATAATGCTCTCACGAGATCCAGAAATAAAGTCAGATTAGGCACTCACAAAAACAGCTATCAAACCGTCCGCCCTAACCGAAACTACGCCACCAAGCCCCTCATTACCGAGTCCCTTAGTGGAGAATGAAAGACTTTCATTATCCAATTCCCATCTAGATCCTAACACCGAGGCCCTTTCACACTCCGTTAGGGCAAAAACTGAGAATTTCTGTTGCGCCCCCATCCTCTGACTAAAGCCGTCATTGGTTGGACTGACTAAATGAATCACGCCCGATTCATAGTGCATCCTCACTTTCATGCCCTCTGGGGCATCCGTAAGAGATGCCATAGATCCGATTACATGGCCATGATCTCCTCCCTCTGCTCCCACAATATCGACATCTGTTATTCCGATTCCATCGATATATTCCAATGACTTCGAAAGATCACTTCTGTTCTGATCCATCAACAAAGTCATCTTTCCTTCCCAAATAGAAGAATCCACAGAATCCATATCCCCTAGTACCTCGTAGATCTCATACCCCATTGACAAAGCCTTGTCTGCACCACCATCAACTCCGAAGATAGGCACTCCGTGAGTGAGGAACCTATCCAAAACAGATTTGCTCGGCAAAACACCGTTGCACCAAAGAATTCCCTTCATTCAATCACCGCTTTCTAGCAGTTACTTTCCCATCTACGACTAAATCAACATCCTCAAGCTCTACTGTTGGCTTGAGCATCACTCCTCTGATTTGATATCCAACCTTTGAGGTTCCCCCAAGGGATGAATTATCTCCGATAGCGATGTACGAGGACCCTCTCACTACTTGATCCTCAAGCTGACTCCCCGAAAGAATCGATCTTGCATTCATCCCGAAACCGAATTCAGCCAAAGTAGCTACCTTGTCGATTTGCGAGGTCTTAACTGTGGCCCTAATGGAATCCATCTTGGAAATCATATTCTCAGCATGCTGCCCGCCTGATATGTTGATCACATTGCCATTCTCAACTAGTAGGGTGATTGGCTCATCAAGTATCACTCCGTCCAATGAACCATCGATAACTATTTTTCCATTCGCAGTCCCCTCTTTCGGTAACACGAAAACCTTTCCAGTTGGGAGATTGGTAATTTGACCAGGCCGGTTACATATCCCATTATCCTCCAATATCCACCTAGCCCCAGTAGTGAATGCGAGATCAGTCCCAGAAGGAGATCTCACTTTGACCATGGTCCTCTTTCTTAGAAGTGCGTTAAGTCCTGAAATTTCCTTTTTCATTGCTCCATAATCAGCAGTCATGCCACCCTTGGCGAGAATCTCTGAGGTTATTCCGGGCATTGAAGCAATTCTTGCATTCTCTCTCGATGCATTCCTCCTTGCCCTCGAATGGGTCAATGAGCTCTTTGTGGCTATCAATACGACATCTTGTTGCCTCATTAGTTCGGCTACAGGGTCAGGAGGCTCCACGCCTTTCTTCTGTGTGAGGGGCATCATCATCAGAAGTACCCTATCAGTTACTTCCGCAGCCGCTTCATAGAGGGATTGACCTACTTCCGAACATTCAGGGTCTGTTACAACCAAGACGTGTTCAGACGGCCTAATCTGCATACAAGTCCTCACTACAGATCTTGAAGCAATAAGCATGGACTCCACCAATTCTTCTGAATTGATGGTATCAGGCGTGTTCTCCTCTGTCATCTATCTCAGGCCTCGGAGCAGGTCGTCATTCAAGGACACTCCGAATGTCAAACCAACTCACCAAGCCAGTCAAAGAGGGGAATCACCTGCGATATATGATGCGCGGAGTACTCACAGTACGACTTCTGAGTATGATTGCCATTTTTTCAATCATCTCTGGATACTGGCTTTCTGTAGAAAACGCCGTCCCAACAGAACAAGGAGATGAAGATAATTACGCTGAGCTAATGGCGGATGATTCGTCTGAGTCACAAGACCAAAACTCGGATGACGAACAGAACTCAGGCGGAGGAGATGAGAACAGAGAAAAAGAAACAGGTAAAACGCCGTCAGAATCAGATTTACCCAGTAATCTGATGATAGGGGGAGCTGGCACCCTCGGATCCCTACTGATGGGCTCAGTCTTGTTTGAATTCGTCAGGGTCACTGTTATGATGGCGCTATTTTCCCCTTTACTTGCCAAGTTAAATTCAACAAGAAATGATTTACTGACAAGAGGCCGTATACTGGGATATCTCGAGGCCAATGCGGGAATTCATTTCTCAGCATTGCGGGATGCTTTAGGACTAGCAAATGGGGTTACGGCATATCATCTTCAGATATTGGAGTCGAAGAATCAGGTTATCTCATGGAGGGACGGTAAATTAAGGCGCTATGCAATTTCCTCAATTTCCAGAGAGGAAATTGGACGTATTACGAGTCCCATAGTCGGAACTAGACTTGCTATTCTTGATATTTTATCCGATTCAGGATCATTGGGCCTCTCTGGAACTGAGATTAGGAAGAAGGTCCTGATTTCCAGACAACTACTGAGTCATCACCTATCAGAACTCAGAAAGGCCGACATCATTGAGCCTTCATCGGAAAGGAAGAGGCCAAACTGGCGAATTTCAACCAGGGGAAAAGAGGTCTTTGATAGCTCAAGGAAGCTTTCAAAAGCTGAGGCGGCGAACTGACAATAGTAGATATTTGACCTCAAAAGAGGTCTTTGTTCAGTCCTGTTCAAGTACTATGTCGAATCGCCAAGGCACAATGGCACTAGGAACAGTAAAATGGTATAACTTCACGAAAGGGTATGGGTTCATCGAGCAGGAAGAAG
>MDSV01244194.1_pt1 | contig 11397 bp, 12 predicted proteins | sample 810851 | NCBI WGS metagenome assembly MDSV01 (sample SAMN05326640, study PRJNA326480) | marine metagenome | isolation source: seawater | place: Atlantic Ocean: North East | collected 2012 | reverse complement strand
TAAATAAAAAATTAAACATACCAAACAAAAATAGAGAGGGTCAGATGCCAAAAAAAGCTTTAATTCTTACATGGGAAAGTTATCAAGATCATGAAGTAGTGTATCCATTCTATAGAGTTCAGGAAGAAGGTTTTTCAGTAGATATCATGGCAAATAAAAAAGGAAGGATATTCGGTATTTTAGGAACATATAATGAATGTACCCAATCTGTATATGATTTAGATGATGAAAAACTATTTGACAAACATATGAATGATTTTGATTTATTAATCATTCCTGGTGGTGTTAAGGCTCTTGAATATTTGAGGCAGCATAAAAGTGCCCTTAGATTTATAAAAGAATGGGATGAAAAGAAAAAAACCATAGCTTGTATATGTCATGGTGCGCAACTATTAATATCTTCAAAAATTACGTCAGGGAGAGATGTATCAGGTTACTATAGTATAATGGATGATATATCAAATTCCGGTGCAAACTACGTAGATGGTCCGGCTGTAATTTCTGAAAATCTAGTTAGTTGTCCTCACTATAAATGGATGGGTCAGTGGATGAAAGCTGTTTTTAAAGTTTATAATAATACTAATGGTTAGCAACCAAACAGAATACAAAAATGTAATTGTAAATAAACCTTGGGGTTACGAATATTTAGCATATGAAAATGAACATGTTGGCTTATGGTTTTTGCATATAGAAAAAGGCCACCAAACTTCACTACACTGCCATCCAAAAAAAGATACCGGTCTAATCGTTCTAGATGGAACAGTTGATGTTTCTTTTTTAAGTAATATTAATAGACTAACATCTGGCAGAAAAATAATGATTAGAAAAGGTTTATTTCACTCTACAAGAGCATTATCCGAAGGTGGTGCAAATATCTTTGAGATTGAAACTCCAAAATTAAAGCATGATCTTGTCAGATTAGATGATAATTATGGAAGAAAGGCAAAGCCATATGAAGGAAAATCAAGTGAAGCAAAAAAAACAAGAGAATGTATTTATTTAGAAGATCCAAAAAAAAATAAGAAAAACACATTTATATTCTCAAATTGTAAAATTAATGTCCAAAGTATTACAAAAAAAGATGATTTTATGCAAATCGACGAACATGAAAATATTATATTTCTTAATGGTGGAATTTTAGCTGACCAAGATGATATTCTCGTAGCAAGCCCAGGTGACGTTATAGCCTCTCATATAGTAAAAAGATTATTAGACACATTTGAAGAAATTCATCCTGATACGATTATCATGATAATAAAATCATTAAAAGAAAGACTTTAAAATATAATGGATTCAATTAGCTCACAACACGTTCCACCAGGTTTTGAAAAAGAGTTAAATAATGTTGCTATAGACTTTGACGGTGTTGTGCACAATTTTAATAAAGGATGGCATGACGGAACATGCTACGGAGACCCATTACCTGGATCATTAGAGGCAATTAAACTTCTTTCAAAAAAGTATAATATAATTATCTTTACTGCTAAGGCAAAAAAAAACAGACCTTTAGTAAACGGTCAAACTGGTAAAGAGCTTGTTGAATCTTGGCTTAAGAAGCACAATATTTTACAATACATAGAAGAAATAACTAGCGAAAAACCTAGAGCAAAAATTTATATTGACGATAATGGTTATAGATTTCATTCTTGGAATCAAACTTTATTAGACTTAGAGGAAATCCTTTGAAAGATTGTAGACTAGAAATTTTTAAGAAAGCTTCACTCTGCAGAAATTTTGAAACAGAACTTTATTATAAAGTGCAAGAGAAGATCATTAAATTTCCTGTGTATTTGTCCGCTGGACAAGAATTTATTGCTTCGTCTATAGCTTTTAAAATGAGTGAACAAAATATTTCCCCAGATATATTTATTCAGCATCGGGGTCATTCAACATATTTAGCTTTTGGTGGAGACATATTTCAACTAATTGATGAAATGTTGGGAAAAAAAACCGGTTGTGCCTTTGGCATGGGTGGCTCTGCATCTTTACAATCTAAGGAAAAAAATATCTATGGTCATGATGGATTAATGGGCAACCAAGTTCCAATAGGTGTTGGAGCTTGTTTTGCAAGCAAGAAGCCCACTATAGTTTTTATGGGAGATTCTGCTGCTGAAGAGGATTATTCATTAAGCGCAATAGGCTGGGCATCTACAAAAAACATACCTATTCTTTTTATAGTGGAAGATAATAATCTATCTATATTAACTGAAAAAAAAATTAGGAGAAATTGGGAAATGCATGATGTGGCAAAAGGTATGAAATTAAAAAGTTTTAATATTTCTGATGATCCAATGATTATATATAAACACTTAGAAAATTCTTTTAACGAACCTATGTTAATAAATATTAATACAGTAAGAAAGTTTTGGCATGCCGGCGCAGGTACAGACGGTGAAAATTTTGATAGATACAAAATAGAAATGGAGTTCTTCGGAGAAAAAGGTAAAGAAATCGATGAATATAATAAAAATTTGGTGATAAATGCATGGGAAAAACAGTTAGGGAAACAATAAAAGAAATAGTCAGGGTTCATCTTACAGAAAAAAATAGCATGTGCTTTGGCCAATGTCTTACAGCTGTAGGCTGGGTTGGAGGTACTTTACCTGAATTGTATGAAGAAGATGGAATGATTGAAGTTTCAACAGCAGATGTTGCGAATGGTGGATTTGTAGTAGGAGCAGGTTTGAAAGGAATTAGACCTATATATGTTGTTCGTTATCAAGGATTCCAATGGTATAATGCCCCTATAATTGTGAATTACGCATGTAAAAGTAAAGAGATATGGCATATACCATGCCCTATTTTTGTCAGGAGTATTGCAATGGAGGGAGCAATTGGTCCAGTAGCCGGTTCATCTCATCACTCCCTATTTCAAAGAATGCCTGGAAGTAAAATATTGTCGCCCATGACCTCAAATGAATATCAGTATGCATATGACGAGTTCATGAAAGATGATGATGTTTATTATATTTCAGAACATAGACGAAGTTATGATAATGCAATAGAGATGGATGACGTAATTCATGAAAGTGCAGATTTTACACTATTCCCAATTTCTATAACACGCTTTGATGCACATGAAGCTAGATTATTATTAGAAGCTGAAGGCTATAAAATAAATATAATTCACCAACTATGGATAAAACCATTTCTTTTTAAAGAAGAATGGAGAGAAGCTTTAAATCGAAGTAAATTTGGTGGTATGGTTTTAGATGATGATTATGAAGAAGGCGTTGCATCAAGTATTGCGCATACAATGATGATTTCTGCGAATAAAAAAGTTTATACTTTAGGGTTAGAACATAGGACAGCTGGCTTTCATCCTGATGTAGATAACCTTCCGCCATCTCCAGAGGCAATTGCTGAGTCGGTTAAATCAATTATGAATGTTAAATAACAATAAATTAATTATGTTTAAAAATAAAAATGTATTAGTGACAGGTGGGAGTGGGATGATTGGGCGTCAGCTTGTTTCAATGCTGCTTCTAGAAGAAGCTAATGTTCATGTGGTAGATTTAAATAAACCTATAAATATGTCAGATAAAATAATTTTTTATAACGCCGATTTAAAAGATTTTGTAAGTTGTAAAAAAGTCTGTAAAGGTATGGATTATATTTTTAATTTGGTCGGAATTAAATGTTCACCTAAAGTTTGTATCGAGAGACCTGCAGATATAATGGGTCCTATGATGCAATTTAATACAAATATGTTAGAAGCAGCAATGCTGGAGAAGGTTCAGTGGTACTTATATACAAGTACTGTTGGAGTATATGAGCCAGCCGAAGAGTTGTTTGAGGATGAAGTATGGGAAACACAACCTTCAAAAAACGATTGGTATGGAGGTTGGGCCAAAAGGATGGGAGAGCTTCAGTGCCAAGCATATGAAAAGCAGCTTGGAAAAGGTTGTTGTTCTATAGTAAGACCGGCAAATGTTTATGGACCTTATGATAACTTTGATCCTGAAAACGCAATGGTTATTCCATCTTTAATTAGAAAGGGGTATGAAAATGATGTTCTTGAGGTTTGGGGTGATGGCTCACCAATAAGAGATTTTATTCATTGCAGAGATGTAGCTAGTGGTATGATACATCTTGTTAAAAATCATATAACGCATCCCGTAAACCTAGGAAGTGGTTCAGGAATAACTATAAAAGAGATAGCCGAAATAGTTTCGAATAGATTTAATAAAGAAATTGTTTGGCTTAAAGATAAGCCAATGGGGGATAAGAGAAGAGTATTCAATGTTGATAGAGCTAAAAGCTTTGGTTTTAATGCAAAAATTTCTTTAAAAGATGGCTTAAATGAAACAATAGATTGGTTTTTAAAAAATAAGAATATTATTGATGAGAGGTATAATGTCTTTAGATAAAGTCTTAGTCACTGGATCTAGTAAGGGCTTGGGATATTATATGGCGCAATTTTTTTTAGAAAAAGGACACCCTGTAATATTACATGGTAGGAATAGAGAAAAACTAAATGAAGTGAATAAGGATTTTTCTAATAAAGGATATAATACTAGTCACATTTTAGGAGACTTAAGCAAAGAAGAAGATATAAAAAAAATTTCAGAATACGCAATTAAGGAAGAAGTTAAAATAATTGTAAATAATGCTGGCTTAACTTGTCCAGGATTAGGCTTTACTGAAATCTCAAATGAAATCATTAATAATATGATTGATATAAATTTAAAAGCTCCAATTTTGCTTTTAAGTTTATTGCATGATCAAATAAATTTTGTAATAAATATTAATTCTATGGTTGGTTTAGAAGCAAAAGCTAATAGAACAATGTATGCGGCATCAAAATGGGGCTTAAGAGGTTTTTCAGATAGTCTTAAAAAAGAAAATAATAAATATCAAATACTAGACGTATATCCTACAAATATAAAAACGAGGCCTGAAAGAGAAAATGCTATGGATGTTCATAATGTTGTTGCAATGATATATTCTGCTATGATTGACAAAAAGCAAGAACTTATCATAGATGGCAGAGTAAATGATTACTAAGGAACAAATTAACTTTTATAGAGATAATGGTTATGTAATCATTGAAGAATTATTGGCACAGGAAACCTGCGACAAGTATTTAGAAAGAATAAAAAAACATGCAGATAGACAATATGCTGCAATTATGAACCCAGATAGGTTTGAATTTTTAGTTGCACAGACGTTCCTTAATTTACCTAACGACATAAGTTTATCTGAACGTGTGAAAATTGTTGACGAATGCAGAATAACTGCAATTAAAACATTTGAAATCATGGCTAATAAAAAAGCAGTTAAGATACTTGAAGATTTGCAACAAATGGAAGTTGTCGCTTTGATGTCACAAATGCTATTTAAAGAGGCAAATACTCGATATGCAGAACAAGCATGGCACCCGCATCAAGACAATATATACCCAAAAAATAATAGAACATTAAAAAATGGTTTTAATACACAATACTTAACTACTAATTTTTTTTTAGAAGATTCAAAAAAAGAGAATGGAACATTATTCATATATCCTGGCTCACATAAATTTGGACTTTTTGAGGCAGAATCAAATATTTCTTATAGAGAGAAAGGCGATAATAATCCGGGAAATAAAATTTCAGATGAAATACTTAGTGATTTTAAAAAAATAGATGTGGAGTTTAACAAAGGCGATCTTTTAGTTTTAAATGGGAACTGTATTCATGGATCAAGTGCAAATAAAAGTAATAATTCAAGGCCATTATTATCAGTATCATATATTAGTAAGGGAGAAGAGTTTATACCTGGAAAAAATGCACAGAGAAAAGAGATTATATTGAGAAAAAAAAATGATAAATAAAGATTTTTACGAAAAAGGATATTTTATTATTGATAATTTTCTAGATACTTCGATTTCTAAAAGTATTTTAGAAGATTTTAAAAAACAAGAAAATTGGTTTAGGGTTGATCAAGAAAGGCCACATTATAAAAAAGGTGGTCCTTTTGAAATGGAATCTAAATTTTTCCCTGATCATGATGAGATTTATTTTCAAACAAGTTGGAGAGCTAAACATTTAGAAGATTCTCCAGAGTGGAAAAATATTTTTAAAGAATATTTTATAAATTATATTGAGTCATACTTTTCTAGAACAGTTATTTGCGATACAACATATATTATAAAATCTTCAGAATATGATTTCTCGAGGGTCCATACAGATGACTTGAGAGGTGAAGTTGATCGAGTGGATATTGGTTTATTATATTATGTTTGTGATGATTGGAAATGGGACTGGGGAGGTATTCTTATGATTGGCGAGAATACTAAAGCTAATAATATGGAGGCTATAATTCCAATAAATAACAGACTTGTTCTAATTAATAATCAAAAAAGATGCCCACACTGCATTACACCGGTTGCTAAGTATGCCAAAAATAGTAGGTATGCAGTTGCTTCCTTTATTGGTTGTGATAAATCTTTAGATAGGTAGTTAAAATGGTAAATTCAAATCCGTCAATTTCTTTATTAGTAAATTCAAATAATAAAAAAAATATAGTTGATTTTTTAGAATCATATGAAAAAAATTCCTATGATGCTAGAAATTTTGAAGTTATTATAAATATTAATAAGAATGATGATGAAATGGCGGAATTACTTGAGCTTCAAAAAAAAATAAGAAGTTTTAATTTAAAATATATAAAAACACAAGGAGATTATTTTTCAGGTCATGTTCATAATAATCTGATGCTAAAAGAAACTAACCCATTTTCGTATTTTCTTGTGTGTGCAGGTGACAGAATGCTTGTAAAGACAAAAAATTGGGATAAGGTTCTTCTTGAATATAAAGGAGCATATGAAGATGATATTTTTAGAGTAAAATGTTCTTCACACAAGTATAGAAATTATAGTGATTATTGGGAAAGTTGCTTCGCACCTGCGAATATAGCATTTACAACAAGAAAGTGGTTAGATATTTGCGATAACTGGACGCCATGTTTTTCCGGTGATGCGTTTCAACAATGTGTATCTTATTATATGTTTACATTTGATAATTTCAATTCAGAACAAATAAATAGAGATATAATTGATAGTACATTACAATTTGAAGGACAAAATCCTGAAATTAAAGATCCTGAAAAAAATTATGCAAGAATAAACGGCCAACTAAAAAAATGGAAAATATTAACTTCACATAAGTCGCAAAAAGAAGCTAAAAGAAGAGCAATGAAACTTATAGCAAATATACTTTTAGTAAAATACGAAAACCTTACAGAAATTACATATTCGAGAAATTCAATAAATCTTTTAAATAATAATGTAAAAAATGGCAAGAAGCTTAAAGACATTAGATTAGGATATAAAATAAATTATTTTTCGCATATTATTAAAAATAATATTAGATTATTTTACTATTTAAATTATAGTGGATCAGGATTTTATAAGGACTCTTATACTTTAGGATTTAATATTATTTGGTTTTTAAGTCATAGATATAGTTTTTTTAGAAATATTAAAGACAAATACAATAATTTTTTTATAGATAGGAATCACTAATGAGTATCCAAGAAAAATTAATTCTTAATAATAAAACAATCAAGCCATTTTTATAATCAATGAATAATTTTCTAAATTCAGTTGATAATAATCCATTAGAAGAATTAAAGATTTTTTCTGGTAGATTTATAAGTATAGGAGTTTTAGCAAAATATCCTGAAAGATTAAAAGAGTACTTAGAAGATTTAGAAATAAACTGTTTTGATAAAAAAAATTTTGAGGTTGTAGTAGTTATTCCAGATGACGAAGAAGTGCAAAAAAATTTCATTAATGCTGTTAGTAAAATTAAGTTAAAAATTAGAATTGAAAGATTACCATATGGATATCTTAATTCTATGAAAAGTCATAATATGATGATAGAAAAATTTTCTGATCAAAACACATACTTTTATATTAATAATTCGGATAGAGTGAGATTTGCATGTAAAAACTGGGATCTAATAATTAAGCAATACATAAATTGCGTACCAGACGATATGTTTTTTCTTAGAGGGTCAAATTTTTCAAAGAATATGAAACCTAGGAAATCTGTTCAGGATGCATACTATAATCCAGAACAATGGGGTGTATTTTCAAGGAAATATTTAAATGCAATTGGTGGATTCCTTGAATCACATACCGCACATGATGGAGCTTGTGAAATGATTCAATATTTTATTGGCAAGAATAAAAAAGATTTGTTTCAAAGAGATATTCTGATGCCAAATATTATGCACTCAGACAAAAGAACAATTTCATCAAAAAATACAACTGGAAAACAGACCAGATTTTATGAACGTTATTATATTAATAATTTTTTTTATAAAAGTTATTTTACTAAAAAGGGATTAGAACTTTGTAAAAAAGCATCTGTACGAGTTTTTCTAAAACACTTAATATGGAAAAAAAATTATACATCTGCAATAATTATTCAAAAAGGTAAATTTTTAGGAATTAAACTAAGTGATAATAAAATCGTTGATACTTTTAGTTATAAAGTAAATTTTTTTGAATATATAAGAGAGAAGTATTTTTATCTCTTTGGTATAAACCATGGTTTAAACTTTGTTCACAGATTTTATTTTATCTTAAAATATAAAAAAGGTTTCATGTTAATTTCAAAAATTGTTTTTTTTCTTAATAGTCATATTCAAAATGTAAAGACTTCAAAAGAAAATAATAATTCTGATAAAATATCTTATTTATTTTATTATTTATCAAATTTTTTAACATTTATTTTTGTAACTGAGCCAATCAGTAATGAGCTTGAAGGGTTATTTAGAGGCGACGATTTTAAAAATGTTCTTCATGGAAATATTATTAAAGAAGCTTACAAATCTAAATTATATAATAAATCTCTTGAAAATATCGCTCAAGAGTTAGAAAAAAAAATTTAGATTACTTAGATCTTTCCAAAAAATTCGTCTTCAACTATACCACATATTAATTGCCCTATCGCAATATGCATTTCTTGAATATAGTTTGTTTGGTTACTTGGAGCATGTATCGTAATGTTTGATAATTCAGATATTTTTGTTTGTGAAATACCAGTAATTAATATTACTTCAATATCAAGTTTTCTTGCAGCTTCTATAGCCTTTATTATATTTTTACTTTTACCGCTTGTTGAAGTTGCATAAAGAACATCACCTTTATTTCCTATTCCTTCAAGCTGCCTCGAAAATATATGTTCAAACCCATAGTCATTTCCGATGGCTGTTATTGCAGATGTGTCTACTGTTAAAGATATTGCAGGCAGTGGCTTTCGATCAAGCTTATATCGACCCATTAGTTCAGCAGACAAATGTTGAGAATCTGAAGCAGAGCCACCGTTTCCACAAAATATAATTTTATTTTTGTTTTTAAGAGCTTTTATAATAATGTTTGCTGCAATTTCAATATTTTCTACTTGAGATTCAAGTAATTGAAAATTATTTGCCACATCTTTAAAGTAACTTACAATCTTTTTTTTCATTTTTAATTCTTATTTTTTAATAATTATATTACAAATTTTTATTTATTGTTATTTAAATCTTTTAATTATTTTCTTGATAATTAATAATGGGATAATTTTCATAAAATTATATAAAAAAATAATTAAACCATTCCTATCCGCTAAGTCTTTAATGTCAGTTTTCATATCATAACTTTCAACATTTTTAGCAGAATCATTATTTGTTATTTCAACATTACTTTCATCTTTTTCTTCAATAATTTCTTTTTTTTCAAAGATTTTTGATGATTCATCATAAAAGTCACTTAATTCGCAAGGAAATTTATAATTATCAGTCTTATTTAAATAGCATAGTCCTGCAAGTCTTTTAATATTTCTATCATATACTTCATCATAGTCTAGGTTGCCGCTAATTTTATGGTCACTTTCAGAAATTGGAAACCAAGGATACCAGCTATTTATTCCTGAATAATTTAGGGTTGTATCTGAAATGAAGTCGGGCATTATATCGATTTCGATAGTTTGTCTGACGGAACCATTTTCTGAGCTATAAGCCTGATGTTCGCACTCATTGTTTGAAAACAGGAGCCATGAACCAGGTTCTAAATCAATAACTATTTCATTATTTAATTTATCTTTAATTCTTGTTGAGCCTATTTTTCTATTTGCACCATTAGGATAAAAAAATAGTTTTTTTATTCCAGCTGATTGGCCATCTGTATGTAGATCTTGAGTTTTTCCAACAGGTTTTACTTCAAAAATCCTACATGATGCAACTCTCCAATAATATTGATTTTCTTTTTCTAGTTTTTCTTTTAATGGATCTAATATAGTTTGAAAATTTTTAAAAAAAAATTCGCTAGGCTCATAATAATTATTTATTCTTATCATTTGCTCATGTAGATTTTTTCTTGGTTCATATACATAATCAGAACTAAAATCAAAAGGGTCTAGTGTTGTTTTTTTACAACTAGCGTATATTTCTTTTAATAATACCTTCTCTTTCTGTGGAAGAATACCTGTTAAATACCCAAATTTTTCCAAAGTTGAACTGTGATCAGAATTTTTCTGTTTATAATATTTCTTAGCGTTATAACTATGAATGTCCCACGTTATTTTTGATAGCATGGCTTTATTTTCAAATAAAGAAGCATGCATAGGTTCTCTAGAACTATATTCTAAATGCTCTATTTCGTGTATATGTTTTTTTAATTTTTCACTCATTACGTGTTAAATATAAAAAAAGTTAACTTAATTCTCGGTTATAAATATCCTCATACCTTATGATATCATCTTCGCCTAGATAATCACCAGTTTGCACTTCAATAATCCTACAGCTCTTATTGGATTCGTTTTGCAGTCTATGCATTTCTCCAGCCCTTATATCAATAGATCGATTTTTCTTAAGTTTTATTCTCTGCTTACCTTTAGTGGCAATCACCTCACCTTCAACAACGACCCAATGCTCGCTTCTTTTCGTATGCTTTTGTAAAGAAATTGACGATTTTGGATTTATGATAAGTTCTTTTACCTTAAAATCTTTCGATTCCTCTAAAATTTTAAAACTTCCCCAGGGCCTAAAAGATTTCGTTGAACATTCAATCTCACTATATTTCTTAGGATTAAGTTTATCAATTATTTTTGATAAATTATTTGATTGATTTTTTTTCATAACTAATAATGAGTCAGAAATTGACACAACAATCAAATTTTTTAATCCACTTGTAACTGTAAATTGTTTATCACTAATGATCAAAGAATCCTCGCAATTTTCATTAATATTTCTTCCTATTATATAATTATTATTTTTATTCTTTTTATGATTTTTCCAATAGCTTTCCCAAGAGCCCATATCTGACCATTTTGTATTAAGCTTACACATTTTTAGCAATTTCGATTTTTGCACTATTGAGTAATCAAATGATATAGGCTTAATTTCTCTAAATTTTTTTGAATT
>MDSV01161384.1_pt1 | contig 11397 bp, 9 predicted proteins | sample 810851 | NCBI WGS metagenome assembly MDSV01 (sample SAMN05326640, study PRJNA326480) | marine metagenome | isolation source: seawater | place: Atlantic Ocean: North East | collected 2012 | reverse complement strand
GTTATCACCCCCTCGGCCCGTGCAAGTTTTACATCGAAAAGGCGAGCACTTTGCCCGCGCCGCCACCAGTAAGAAGCCGGCTCGAAACGGGGCGCGCCCTGCCAGAACCCCCTCTTACACTGCGCGTTCTTCATTAGGAACACGTAGCGCGTTTCCAAAGAGCGCCAATGTTCGCGCTGCTCGCGCTTGGCACACTGCCGTTCGCGGCCAGGGAGGCCGTCGCGTGCACGAAGCATTCGGCCACCTTCTCGCGCACCAACGTCGTGAATCTCGCGGGAGAGGCGTGTGGGTTGACGTTCGACGAGTGCTGCCGCCGTCTGCACGATGCGCGCCGCACCCAACCAAGCGGCGCGTGGGCGGTGGCGTTTGAAATCACAACGTCGGGGTGTTGCGACCTGTTCGGCGGTGTGCTAGGGGAACTCGAGGAACGCATTCTGAACGGCACCTTGACACCCACGGTGAAACGTGACAACGTGAACGCGACGGGCGTCGCAGTGTTTTTGTAGGGCGTGTGACGACTCGTGTGCTCCGCGCGGGCGGTGGTGGGTCTTAAAAGCACACACACCCACTACAAACGAAAGCTCAGCATGGGAATGCGTCGTTCGTGGCCCACAACGCCGAGGAGGGGCGCGCGGTCGCCGGCGCTCGCGGCGCTCGAGAACGGGTTTCCCGGAAGGTCGGGTTTCGTAGGGAATTCGAGAGCTTTCGCCGCAGTGTCCCGAGCATCGTCCAATTTGTTGTCTTGCGCGGATGGGCCCCCTTGGTTCAAGGCACCGAGTGCATTTTCGTAGCTCCACCACTCGACAAGCACGGCCGCGCTGAACAAAATGGTGCCCGTAAGGAGCAAGACTTGCATGGCCAACCTTACGTCGTCTCCTGTTGGTGTTGAAAAGGCGTCTTCGTACTCGGTCGGAAGGATCGCGAGGTAGGAGATGTGGACGAGCCAGATCAAGAATATGGATCCAGAAAAGAACATCATGCGGAAGAGCGCTCCCTTAATTTGGAGAACGCACCATGAGGCGCGATTGACAGAGAATGTAAGGCCGACCCAAAACGAAATCAACACTTGTGCCAGGCAGTCGCGTTGGAGGGTGTCGTTTTCCTCCGTGGTGTCGAGGTTGCTTTTTGCAACCTCGAGCCATCTGTGCCCACTGTTCGCACAATTCCCTGCCTGGGCACCCACAATAATGGCGCACGCCACAAAGAGGACTGCGTTGACGCCAGTGTCGATCTTCGTCATAAAACCCCCGCTCTTGCTGGCAGCTTTCTTATTCTGTGTTTGGACGAAGATTTTTGTGATCGAGAAGATCAATGGAGTCACTGACAGTATCAGCACGACCACGCCCACGAGCGCTTCGCTGTAGCGAGAAAACCTTCTCTTTCCCCACGAGGTGACGTACGCGCCGCCAGACGAGTGTGGCGTACCGTCAAAGACAAAGTCGTCACACGACGTGGTGGTTGGGTAATAGGACAAAGCCGCAGGGTCCACAAACAGAGTGTAGTACCCTGCGACCACGGCGAGCACAGATGCGAAGATTGTGAACCCGTCCTGAAAGACCGAGCGAGAGTCTGGCTGCACTATCGTTACTTGCTTGCCGGCACTAGTGGTGAGTCTCAGTACTATGGCCAGCGTTGCGACCGCAAATGGAGTTGCGGAACGGCCAATGAAGAAGCCTGTCACAATCGCAATCACCGACCCCCACCACGTGAGCCCGGCCAGTCGGTAGGCTAGGAATAGCTCGAGGCGGAAACCGGGATAGATGAACACCGAATTGTCTTTTATGGTGGCGTCAAGGGAGTGTGGAATGACACGGCCCAGAAAGTGAAAGTTTGCGTCCGGCCGGTTGTCGCTCTGGAACGGCCACAGCACGTCCGGCACGCCAAAGAGTCGCTCCTGGTCGTAAAGGCCGTACTGCATCGTCGAGGCGCAGACCGAGACCAACGTTTTTTGAATTTCGTTGGCACCGTGATACTTGTGGACGCCGCGCCAAGAGTCGTACGGAGGTGGCGAGGGCGATGGCGAGACGGCGGGTTTGTCGCGAGCGTCTATCTTCAGCGCACGCGACGTCGACGAACACTTGTAGTAATCTGCAATGTTCGCGTCGGCGTAACGAAAAAATCGGATGTCCAAGTTGTGGGCGTCGGCAGGAGCATCCGTGGGCAACGTTCCCACAGGACCGTCGATATCGCCGGGGGAACTGTAGAGATCCTGGCACATTTGCAGTGCCGTGTCGAGGTTAGTGTTGCCAAAGCACGCAGCGTTGTTGTCGGTCTTGTCAATGTGGTTGATGAGCGACAGTGCGTACAGCGCCACGAGCTGCTCTAGCACGTCCGGATGAGAAGGCTGTGGGGTTCTGGCGCCCACCATCTTGGACGACGAGTACCACAGCCCGGCATCGTCCAGTACTGAGTTGACGTAGTCCGCGTTGCCACAGGTTGAAAACATCGTACCGGCTTCGACTGTGTAGGCAAAGGGGTCGTACTCGCCAAGGCACGATACACTCGGATATTCCATAGAATTCTGCATCGAATCGCGGTACTTCTTGAAGGCCGGCGCCGCCGCCAGGTACGCCCTTGAGATGCGCGTCAGCGGGTCGCCAAAGGCCATGTCGAGGCGCTTTGAGTAGACCCGGTGTTTGTCGGTTCGGCAAAACTCGTTCAGCATCAACGTCTCCTTTGCCGTAAGCTCGGCCTCAGCTTCCGAGATGGGTGCCAGATCGCGCCGGGACATCATGGACGCCAGAATGTGCACCTTGCGCGCGCGGTTCTCTGTCGAACCGTCCCATCCCCCGTCCGCGCCGTCGCTGGTCCAGTACGGGTCGATTTGGCAAAGGGAGCCAAACACTTTCACGGACCAACTGTCGTAGTCCGGTTCCAGCAGCTGCGGTAGGCCGAAGGTGTTCTCGTGCACGCCCTGCATCCGAAGCAAGTGCAGCATGTCCGGCGCGGGCAGCCCGCACGGCTTGACCGTTGAGGTGGCCGTGTCCACGAGCTTCTTGCCGACGTTGGCCACCAAGTCCTCGCGCGCCTCCTTCAGCACCGCAAAGCCTATGACGAGGACGGCGAGGCTGGCCGCGATCTGCATACCGTTGAAGAGTATGTACCACCAGTTGGGCTCACGAAACATGACCCATTTTCTCAATCGGGCCCGTGCTGCAAAGCTGAGGTTCTCAATGTAGGTCGCAGCATCATCCACGCCACTGGAAAGCGCCCTCCGCGCCCTTTCTGAGAAGGGGGTGTCGCTTTTTTTCGTGCGCCACGCCTCGCGCACCCCTCCAAGCGTCGGTGCCTGAAACATCGCCACCTCAATCCTTTCAGTGTGAGCGCCGCAGTCGGGCGGTTATGATTTCGCCGATGGCGTTCGCCCCGCCAAACGGCGGCAAATTCATAAGCAGCACTCGGCGTGTGCAGAGTTGGAACGCCAGGCCGTGAAGCATGTACCGCGCCGCGGTGATTCTGTTCGCGGCCATTTCCGCGGGGCTCTGCGGCTTCGCCATCTGGATGCAGGTCCGGGCGCTCACCAAGTGGCGACGCGAGGATCTGCTCGACGCGACGCGCATCCAGGACTGGGCGAGCTTCGGCACGTGCGTCGGCACCATCACGGCCGACCACTACAGCGCCAGCAAGCTGCACGAGGGCTGCAAAGGCTCGGGCACCGACGACAATCCCAGCGAAAGCCTCCAGAAGCTGCGCAACGCGCTCGCCGTGTCGGTGCACGGGCTGTACTATGCCTACGCAGAAGGCGGCATCAAGGACCACAACATGCGCCACGTGCTCAGCTCGGTGCTCGCCTCCACGATCAACCCGGACATGGACTCCGTCGGGGCGAGCATCAACCACAGCGCCGCGAGCGCAGCCATCGTGGCCATCTCGGAAGTGGACGTGCCGAGCAAGTCTGGATGCGACGCCATCTACGGCCTGTCCAAGGAACTGCTGGAGGCCAACGCGGACGGCTACGGGTTTTACCACCGGCTCCTCGAGGGCAACCGCGGGGACGACGAAGAGTCCCCACGGAACAGCGTTCCGTGGCCAATGTCTGACATCTCGGTCGACTGCGACGGCAACTCGCAGACCGACCCCGACGGAACGCAAATCGACCCCGACGCGCTCAACGCCGCGTCCATTATGCGCCTTTACGCCCACTGCAACGCCCAGTTTCAATTTGCCTCCTCGGGCATCGATCCTTGGAAGGGCACCTTCGGCATTCCGCTCGTGGGCTTGGAGCCCGGGCCCGGAAACGCGTGGTATCCCTTTGGTGGTATCGAAAACTTCAACCGCACACGCTTCGTGGACTACGATACCAAGACGCGCGTGTACCTCGGCATGAGGTTTGGGTACAGCGTGTGGGCATACGTTCCCATGCTGCTCTGCAGCTGCTACCTCGCCGCCGACGCCCTCATGCTCTTTTTGGCCGAGATCACGCTACCGAGCGTGCTCCTTGACATGAAAATGATCTCGTCAGATGACGCGCAGATGAGTAGGAACAGCCTGGTCATGTTCGCCACCTCCAAGAACTCCCGCTACATACGGTTCGGCCTTGCTTGTGTGGCGCTGTTTTCCTCCGTCGCTTTTTGGCTCGCCTTCTCCGCCGTGCCGTGGGGGTTTGTCTACCGCACGATGCCGCGTCCCGTGTGCGAGCCGGGCGACCCAGATCACTTTGAGCCCTTGCAAACCAACTTTGGCTTCCAGGGCAGCAGGGGTGGCTGGAAGGCGGACTGGGATGCCACATTTTACGAACTTGCCATTCTCACCATTCAAGTGTTTGTGGTCTTTTTCGAAGGCGTGGTCACAAATCCCGCATGCAAGACCTGCAACGACTTGGGCTCGAATAGTAAGGACGGAAAAACTGTCAAGCAGGCCGATCCGGGTGACGGTGGGTTTGTCACGAGTTCGAGACTATTCCAGAGAATGGCCAGATCTTTCCTCGGTTTCATATTCGTGGGTGCCATTATCATGATCGCCGGCCAGGCGGTCAGCGGAGCGTCGTTTGGTAGGATATGGGCCGAAGGCATTGTCGGAACGCGCATGACAACCGACGATACGACGGGTGTGCAGACGCCACTTTTCAACCCGGTGACACTGTCCGAACAGGTATACGACCAGACGGTGGCAACCTTGGTCGTCACGCTCGTCGCGGGGCTCGTCGTGGGAGTGGCGGTGCAGCGCCACCTCATCAATGGCATCGGCCGCTGGACCGCCACGCTTTTTTTTGCGTGGGTGGGGCTGGTGGTTGCTCCATTTTTCCTTCTGATCATATACGCTGGCGTCCGGCCAATCATGAACCAAGACGATGCAAACAAAGATTGCCAAGTGCTGGAAGACGCCGGCGAAGATGTGGCCAAGGTCGCGTGCGATGCTCGCTGGTGGTCTCTGCTCGCCGGTGGTGGGACCCTCGCCTTGGTCCTGCTCGTGATGACATCTTTGGGATTCTATAACGCATCGACGTCCATTTGTGAAATTCCAAACAAGGCCAGGGTAAAACTCACGAACTCGCTCCCGTGGAACTCTGCCTTCCTCGCTGGCAGGTTAGCACGCACGACCAATGAGCCTGCCGGCGAGCGGCTGCTGGGCAACGGGTCGGACTCGGAGAAGTTTTTTAAGTTTGAGACAGCCGTCGCGTCGTCGGACACGCTGCTCTACGCGCCGCGCATTGCGCTTCGCGCGTGAGCACCGCTAGCCCGGAAATCCGTGTGTGGGTGTTGAGTGTCGGTGTTTAAAAATGGAAGAATCTGCCAAACCAAAGGCGCGAAAGCCCAGGCCGCTGCCGGCGTGCGATGGTAAGGACCAGCTCATGTGTACAGAGCACTTTGCCAAGTGGCGGCGCGAGGTTCTGCCGCAGTTGCGCATGCCCGACGACGAGCCGCCACGCGTCATGGAGCACGGAGAGGGGCCACCGACGTGTTGCATTCAAACACTGAACCAAGCACTCCGCGAGAACGAGGGCTCGGAGCTCGTGCGCGGCTGGAAAATGTACCACGTTCCGCTGACCGCCAAGCGGTGGAAGGGGAGGGAGGCGTGGAAGGCAGTGTTCTGGGTGGTCATTGCCCTGAAAAAGGCGCCCGGCGCGACGAAGCGACTGTACAAGTGCTTGACCAAGCCCTCAGAGGACGAGCTTGGCCAGAGATTCATCTTCGTGCCGAGCTCGCGCGCCCACGCGGAGCTCACAGACGACCTTTTGCTGTCCGGAACCTGGACGACCGGGGTGGTGGTAGGGGGCAACTCTGGCTTTGTGAAAATGGTGATCTGCGATCAGCTGGCGCGCGGGCACAAGCGCAGCGTCCTTGGCTCCACGCCCGAGCAGGTCGTCGCGCGTCGCGCCAGCAAGGTCTATTTGATGCCCTGCTATGTGGAGTGGATGAAATCGCGAGGCGTCACGGAAGACCCCGAGTCGCTTGCTGAGATGTTTGGGTTCCCCGTGGTGGACTGCGAGTCATCATTGGACATCACGTCGAATCGCGGGCTGAGGATGGCGATCATGGACAATGGAGACGCCTTGGTGAGTGGCCTCAAGACACTGGAGTTGCAGTCGACCTCGCTGGCGGCGTTGTACCAGGGCACCACCACCACCGAGGCTGTGAGAGAGATGTTTTTCCAGCACTACGACGCGCAAAAACACGAGGTGGAAAAACGCATGACGGTACGCTTAGACAACGAGCTTCGAAAAATGGGCTTTGAGCCCACTCCGGAAGAAAAGTTGTGGTAAGGGTGTCGTTCGCGTGTGCTAAGAAGACCCAAAAATGCTGCCCTCGCTCGCGTCGCTGTCGCTCACGGCCACAGGTGTCGATTCCCCGACCGAGCAGACGGCGAAGGAGGCGGAAAAGAAGTCGGCCAAAATTGATGACAATAGGCCCGCGCTTCTGCGGCTGGTGGGGGCCGATGAGTGGGTGCACATTCTCGAGAAGCTCGATCCCTCCGTGGCGCAATGCGACAATGTCAACTCAATGTGCCAGTCGCTGCTCGCGACCTCAGATGAGCTGGGGAAGGAGACGCCCTGCAACGATCCCCTCTTCTGGGAAGCGCTGTGCACGGAACGCGACTGGCTGTTCTACTCCCCCAAGTACGTGCCCATTGCCTTGACGCCGGGCCTCCCGCCCGACGGGTCCACGCCCGAGGCCAGGGACGAGATTCTGCGCCGGCGCAATCTCGACCGCTGGCGCAAGCAGTACCTGCTCTTTTGCCGCGTTTCGCGCGGCGTGGACGCCACTGGTCGCATCGACGACCAAAAGGTCCAAGCCAAGCGTCATCTGGACGCGCTGCGCGCCCTCGGCAGCACAGACACCGTGCCTCGTGAGGCCTTCTCCCACTGCGGCGCGCTGAAGCTCACGCACCTGCCTGACAATCTGAAGACGATCGATAGGTTCGCTTTCAGCAACTGCGCCTCTCTGATGCTCAATGGCCTTCCGAAGGGGCTAAAGACGATCGAGCTGTCCGCTTTCCGAAACTGCACCTCTCTGATGCTCAATGGCCTTCCGAAGGGGCTAAAGACGATCGAAATTAAAGCTTTTTGCAACTGCACCTCGCTCACTAACTTGACGCTTCCGGAGGGGCTGAAGACGATCGATCGGGGCGCTTTCTACGACTGCACCTCGCTGGCGCACTTGACGCTTTCGAAGGGGCTGAAGACGATCGAAGCTGAAGCTTTTTGCAACTGCACCTCGCTGACTAACTTGACGCTTCCGGAGGGGCTGAAGACGATCCGTATGTCCGCCTTCGAGAACTGCACCTCGCTGACGAACTTGACGCTTCCGGAGGGGCTGGAGACGATCGGTACGTGGGCCTTCAATGGCTGCACCTCGCTGGTGAACTTGACGCTTCCGAAGGGGCTGAAGACGATCGAAGATCAAGCTTTCGAGAACTGCACATCGCTTGTGAACTTGACGCTTCCGGAGGGGCTGGAGACGATCCATTGGTTCGCCTTCGAGAACTGCTCACGTGAGGTGGAGGATCGCGTGAAGGCGTGGCGCACCCGCCGCGAAGCAGAATGATTAGACAGTGCCGCACCGGCAACCGGCCGCCGCCACCAGTAAGAACAGACTTGAAATTTTCAAAACGCTAGACACCCAGATTGGAATCTGCCGCCTTCTAGACAAGACGTGCGGCCATCAGACACATCCCGACGGCACTTTACTCTGAGTCCTCTGATCGCGGCCGTTTGCGGTCGTTGCCACCATCTTCGTCCGCGCTGCTCGAAAGTGTGATTTCGTCGTCGTCTTCCGTGTCTTCGCTGACACTCTCGTCGGAGTCGTCGGAGTCTAACACGACTAGGGTTTTTAGCGGAGCCTCGCAAAACGAATCGAATATAGATTGTTTAATCTGGCTGTTTAAAGCGTGAGCGATCGCGTTCTTCAGCCAGTCCGCATGTTCACACTGGAGTTCGTCAACGAGTTCGCCCACGCGCTTAGAAATTGGCGATGCCAGCTTGACAAGTTCGACAATCGTCTTGGAGAGGGACTTCAGGTCGTCCTTGGAAACCTGCACGATTCTTTCAAACGCGTGGAAAAGCCTGTCAATCAAAGCGTCCACTTCTCCGTCCTCCGTGCACACGCACTGCTGGCCGAGATCGGCCATTTTTTTCAAGAGGCGCGCGTGCGGCTCTACGCCGAGTTCTTCGACGAGTTTCATCTAGTTTTTCGTTTGTTGCCAACCTGGGGCGCAAGTCGCAACTGGCCGCGAGGCGTCGCCGCTACCCGGGATGGGAAGTGCGCGAGTGAGCGCCCGGAAGCGTGCGGGAAGTACGAAGACAACTCCCAACAATAAACCGCCAATCCAGTGCGTGCCGCCGCGATCCAGGCGCTCGCGGAGTGAACTCGCTAGATAGCGCGGATTGCGAAGTGTGCACCAGCCCAAAAAACGTGCAAATGCTGTTCTGGGATTTGGAGACTAAGCAGCTCATTCAAGATGTACGGGGCATTTCACGCGTCGAAAAAATAGCAAACCTTGAAATCTCGTGCGTTTCTTACCTAACCCTAACATCGCTCTCGGAAATTGAGACGGCCGAGGTGACCACGCTGTGGTTTGACGCAGAAACGGGGTTTGCGCCACTGCTGGACGCGTTCGACAAGGCGACGAAAATTGTCTCGTACAACGGCATTTGCTTCGACCACTTGGTCTTAAAAAAGCACTACGAAGACGTGAACAGGCACAGGCGGCACGAAGAAAAGGTGCACGACGTGTTCGACAGGCTGCGCGAAGCGACCGGTACGTGGTTTAAGCTCGACGCCCTGCTTGAGAACAACAACCTCGCGAAAAAAGAGGCTGACGGGATCCAAGCCGTCAAGTGGTTCGCCGAGGGCAAGCGCGAGCTGCTCCAAAGCTACTGCGAATCGGACGTCCGCGCGCTTGCTCGCCTCACAGCGCTGCCAGAGCTGAAGCTCCCGAGCGTGCGCGGCTCGCGTCCGGGTATCGTCAAAAATTGGGTTTTTGGGGTTTTGTAGATAAATTTTAGAGGCGCTGTTTCAACTAAAGATGCTGACCTTGAGAGAGGCCTCTGCGAGTCTACGCGAACAAATAAACGAACAAGTTGAAATTAGCAGGCTTGAGAAGGCGGAGCCCAACGTGGCAATACGAGGCGACTCTCGAGTGAAGGCGGAGTTTTGGACCTTGCTCGACCCGCAGGAGCAGCGTTCTCTGTTTCTGTCCATCGCCGGAAACCGGCACGTGTGGCCGCGTCTGCGGTCGCTCGTGGGCAGCCCGCCTTACTCGTTTCTTCGCGCGTCGGACGAGGGCGTGCTCCGAGCTGGTGGAATCACCAAAGGTCGCGTGCACATGGCACACGCATCGTCAGTCGCGACCGGGTACGCCGAGTTTCGGCCTCACTTTCTCGATGGCGTGGGTAGGCAGTTCCGAATCGTCGACCGGGAAGGTGGGCACAGGGGCCTACTGCCGTTTAAAGGTCTGTCTGCGGGAACTAAAGTTGTGGTGGACGTGCGCATCAAGCGCATCGTAGATTTCCGCGGCGATGTTGGAGAGATAAGAAAAGCCGCGTCGATCTTTCCAAGTTCGAAAGACGCACTCACACTCGTCCCTGTGAGTCAAATACGACACGTTCATGATGAGCACTTGAGTTGTGTGGTTGTGCGTATTCTAAAGACGCGTGTGGTCAGTATCGCACGCCTTGTTTGCGTTGTCAGTTAATTTCTCTCGACGCAAGAAAACGTTGTGAAGGATTGCAAAGGCCCCACCCACACAGGAAAGCAGGTGCCACAAGACGTGCAGTGGCCAAATGTGTGGATGGCTGGCGCAGAGTTGCTTTTCGATCTGCCAGACGGCGTAGCCCACGCCAATGGCCGCCACGGCAACACAAAAGCAAGCGCGCGTCTGCCAAGTGCGTGGTCGACTCGCCAGGTCCATGACGATTTCTGCTACCACAGCAACAAAAAACGTGTACACGAAGATCTCGTACACGAGAAACGTGACGTAGAGCAGAGTGGCGGCAATAAGCAGCGCGAGCAAGGACACGCGAAATCGCAGGCGCCCCGCCGGCCCGCAAACCCACCACACGCAATCTTCCTTTCCAATCAAGAAGGAAAGCACGAGAATCCACATGGAAACCTCGTCGAGGAGCTCTGCTGGGTACCGAAGGGTCGCGTGGAAGAACCCGCTTCCTACGCCCACGATCACGAGTGCGCACCACGCCAGGCCGATGCGCCAGTTGCTACGGTTGCGCGTGGCCACAACGAGACCCACGCCACCGACCAGGATGTACACCACACTTGAGACCGTGTTCCAGAATTCTTGAATGTGTGGCGTCGTTGCGCGCTTCGGTTCGCAAAACGCGTGCAGAGAATCGGGGGTGCCAGACCACGACATGCAAGCGCAGTCGCTTCGAGGGTTCGCAGGGAAAAGTGCTTGTTTCCCCCTTCCACGCGTTGAAAGTGGCGTCTTAGAGCTAGCGCTTGTCGCCGCGCACTGCACTTGCCCCACACGCGCACCTCGCAACTCGCCGAGGTGGTGCATGCCACAATAGAGCATTGGCCGAATCCTCCCTCGAGGCTCAGTCGCGTGGCGCGTTTCGTGCCGTTGGTGCAGTGCGCGCGGGTGCGATGGTTGGCCTTCTTACTGGTGGCGCCACCGGCCAAGTGCTCGCCTTTTCGATGTAAAACTTGCACCGGCCGAGGGGGTGTTAAGCAGCGAACATTTATGGGAAGGGGACGTAACCTCAGCGGACACACACACTGGGAACGACGCAAGTCGCACCTCGCAAGTCGCGCAGCTATCCGAACACGCGGATGACAGACGTGGCCGGACCGCGGCAGAGTGGGCACTGCGCGGGCGGCTGCTTGCCGCACGAAAAGCAAAGGCAGCGGTGCCCGCACGGCACGACCACCATGGCGCGCACTTCGTCCAAGCAAACGACACACATGGACTCGTCGTCCATGGGCGGTGGAGGGGGGAGGG
>MDSV01063262.1_pt1 | contig 11397 bp, 10 predicted proteins | sample 810851 | NCBI WGS metagenome assembly MDSV01 (sample SAMN05326640, study PRJNA326480) | marine metagenome | isolation source: seawater | place: Atlantic Ocean: North East | collected 2012 | reverse complement strand
TGCAAAATCTGATTGAGGTTGACAACAAAGTTCCGGCTGACGCGTACAAATCTGTCTGAAGGCAATTTGTGAAGCAAATCCTTCAAAGACGCTTTCACATTGAACTTCCTGTCTCGCACTTGGAGGGCACTGTACTTGCCTTCGACTTCGATGAACAGAATATCTTCCAGCATCACCTTGCGCAATTTGTTGCCGACTTTGGTGTAAATGAAATCATACACAACGTCTTGGGTGCCAGCGCGACGCTGAACCAAATCGACGACCTCATTGATGGTCATGCCAACGTCTAGGTGTTCTTCGCCCGAAGCATTTGCGTTGCCGTTGCCGTTGCCATTTCCATTGCCGTTGCCGTTGCCATCCCGGAGCATTCCAATTCCGTTGGCGAGCGCTGCCGGTATGGCAATCAACGATTCAACGGAAACCAACTTTCCGGTGGCAAACGCGGCGTCGGTGAAATCATTCCATGACTCATCTTGAGGACCTACCATGAGCACGAGATCCACGTCTCCGCGGACAAGAGCGATGGCCGCAGCCAGGGGGGAATCGGAACGCTGGACCTCACACCCGGCTTTGGCCAAAACCTCGGTGAGTTCACTCGGTACACCAACTCCAATAATCAATAACGTGCTGTTTTTCATGACTTATGCTTGTAAGAGCAACATCTTGAACCCCCTAAAGTTCGATTGATGCACCACAAGGGCACAGGCAGACACTTAGCCGGTATGACCTTCTATCTTTGCACCACCAAAGCGAGACAATTTGAACCGCCTCATCACCGCCAGTGCCGTCGAAACCCAGGAAGACGTGTTGTCTGAAGTGTCCCTCGACGGGGACTGGACCGTGGTGTTGTTCAACGACCATCACAACACGTTTGATCACGTGATTGAATGCCTGATTCACACGTGTGGCCACGACCCATTGCAGGCAGAGCAGTGTGCCATGATTGTCCACTTTAAAGGCAAGTGCACCGTCAAATCTGGCTCGTACGAAGAGCTCGCACCGATTCATAAATCTCTGACCGAGAAAGACCTGACTGTCGAGTTGAATCCCTAAATTGTCTCCATGCGGAGGCTTCAGGTCCATTTGTGCTTGGTGGTTGTGGTTTTCACTACCGGACTCAACGCGCCCTGGGGTCAGGTTTTCATCAATGCATCGGAAGCTTATGACATCGCCCAATACAATTGGAATGGCCATTTCGGAGCCGCCATCACGTTGGCCGATTGGGACAACGACGGATGGCCTGATTTGACCTTTGGAGGCACCAGCGGGACCATTCGCACATGGAGGAACCTTGGTGGCGAGGGCTTTGAGATGGTCCCCTTGCCCTGGGTCATTGAAGACGAGACGAAATCCCTTCTTTGGGCAGACTACGACAACGATGGTGACGACGATCTTTTCGTGCTTGAAGTGTCTGGCCGATGTGGGTTTGTGGAAAACGACGGCAACGGTGGATTTGACCTGACCATGGATTCCCAAGGGGCAGGTCAAACCCCTTCTGAACTGCCGCAAGCCCTGACCTACGCGGGCGGGGCGTCGTTTGGGGACATGGACGGCGATGGAGACCTGGACCTTCACATTTGCCGATACGTGGAACTCCCCGGGTTTGCGGATGATGGATTGAAAAACGTGCTCTTGAGAAACGAGGGGAACTTTTGGTTCACCAACATTTCCGAAGAGTCGGGGATCGATGTCCACATGCGTCTCAGCTTCCAAAGTGCATGGTGGGACTTCAATGAAGACGGCCACCAGGACTTGCTGGTCATCAATGACAAAGGTGGGGCGAACGCAGTGTTCAGAAACCAAGGTGACGGCACTTTCATCGACATAGCATCCGACATTGGGGCGGACATTGTCATCGATGCCATGACACTGACCTTGGGGGACTTTAACCAAGACGGACGCCAAGATTTGTATCACACAAACACGTGGTTTGGTGGCGACGGATTGGGATCCAAACTCCTCGTTCAACAAGAAAATGGACACTTTACAGAGGAGTCAGCATCGCACAACATTGCCATAGATCAATTCTGCTGGGGGGCTGTTTGGCTGGACGTGGACAACGACACAGACCTCGATTTGTTCGTGACAGAACACAACGGACTCGAACCGTATGGCCAGAACTTTTTGTGGGAAAATCAAGTGGCAATGGACTGGGCAACGGGCGAGATGAGCCACTCTTTCGAAGCGTATGGTGAAGACGTCTACGGGGTGGATTACCTCAATTCACATGTGGTGGCCTCAGGCGATTTGGACCGCAATGGATGGGTGGATTTTGTGGTTCACAATGTGGGCAATCACAAGGCTCGAATCTGGATGAATGGAGGCTTTGAAAACGGCCACACCAGCGTCACCATTGGGCTTCACGGCACTGTATCCAACCCAGACGCCGCGGGCGCCAAATTGACTGTGCACTCCCCTTCTGTCTCCCAGTCGCGCATCCTTCACGTAGGTGAAAACTATTTGTCTCAAGAAAGTGAATACGAAGTATTTGGACTTGGGGACGACGCCGTCATTGATTCTGTCTCGATCGTGTGGCCTTCAGGGCTGGTGGAAGTGTTCGACGCCACAACTCATGACATCGTTCCCGGAGGCTTTTTCGTTTTGGAAGAGGGGAGTAGTCTATGCAACGCGACGCATCAAACCCAAACCGTTTGTGGATTCCCAAGCGAGGTGGCCAGCAATGCAGGCACTGGCGTTTTTGACGTGACTTGGACGCAAGCTGGATCGCCTTGGGAAGGCTTCGAAGCATCGCCGGTTTGGAATGCCATCGACGACGGATCTTGGACCATGTCCCTCTTTTGGCAAGACGCTCCAATCTGCGAAACGACAATAGGAGTAGCCTTCTCTCCATTGCATGGAGACTTGGACTCCAATGGCCACGTGGGCGTCAGCGACTTGTTCCTGATGTTGGAAGAATTGGGCTGCATAGGAGCTTGCAACTCTGACCTGGACAACGACCACGCTGTGGGCATCGCCGATTTGATGTCGTTCCTCGCGTCGTTTGGCAGCAACTGTGGTCAGTGAGGCAATAGCCTCACATGGACACCCACGAGCCACAGGCTCAACATGCCGCTTATCCACATCATCGATGCCATGACTTGGGCCGCACCCATCAAGCCATGCTCTGGGATGCGCCACACGCACCCCAATGCGGTGACCAAGAGCACCACGCCATTGGCCCAAGTGTTCCAATTGGCCCTTCCAAGTGCTGAGAGCAAATTCCCCAAGGGAATGCGCAGCAAGTGAGCCCCCAGGCTGCCTAGGAGCAAGACCCTCATCAACCAGACTCCTTGAGTATACCCTGGACCGAACACTTCCAGCAGCCAAGGCGTGGCCCAAGCCACGGCGCCCAAGGCCATCACAGAAACCCATCCGAACGTCTTCCAATACCCCAACAAATAGGACCAAATGTCATGGCCCTGGTGGTGTTTGGATGCGTTGCGCACAAAGTCCGTCGCGGCCACTGCCGTAGGCAACACATGCGTTGCCAAAGGAATCAACCACGCCACACGGTACACAGCCAACGCCTGGGCATCTTCCAACCAAAGTCGGCCAATCAAAAAGACATCTACCGCGTAAAACCCCTTGGCCAACACCGCACCCACAGCCGTGTGAATGCCATACGACCAGAACCCAGGCGCCAATCCTGACAAACGACCCAGGGACACGCGAAGGGCTCCCAGTTTCGCCCCGAACGGGAGGGCCGCCAAGAAGGGACTCAGCACCACAGCCAGGGCGTACCCATGGATGCCACCAAAATGCACCCCCAGCCCTGCACCAAGGACCATCAGCAGGGCAAACGTCAAATCGACCTGGGCACTGGTTTTGTTGTCGCTCAAGGCACGCGCCAGGCCCTTGACATGCTCCATCCAAAATGTGGACACCGTCACCCAAGCCAAAATGCGCATGACAGGAGCGCTCTCAGGCACATCGACGCAAATCCACGGCGAGGCCAACGTCAACATGACAGCGAGCGCAAATGAACCCATAAAGCCCCCCCCCATGGCACGACGGTGCAACTCGATGCATTCATCCATTTGTGTCGTCAACGCACTGAATCGGACAAACGCTTGGTACGCCCCAAACCCCATGAACGGCACAGCTGTGGCGACCAAACCCATGGCGAAGGCGTACCATCCGTATTCAGTTTCAGACACCGTGCGTGTCACCAACACCACCGCCACGAACCCCAACAGTTTGACTGCACTCTGTGAGGCCATCATCCACAGGCCATCTCTCGCAAGAAAGCGTCGCAGATAGTCAATGTGGTCGGACCAAAAGGGCGTCATGGGTTGAACAAAAGTCGTGAAGCCTCCAACAACGTCAAGACAGACGACTCCACAGTCACTCCCAAACTGCGCCATTGAGCCCCCACTGCGGCTTCAAGCTCAGGATGATGCCTCCACTGGGCCATCAGCCTCGGGTCAGGATTGTCAAACCACACCTTCACCTTGGGGGTGCTGGCGCGCCAGTGCGAGACCGGCGACATCGAATGTGCGGGACGCCACGGCAGCCGCTGACGGATCCTCGCCTCCCATCTTGCGCGCCATACAGCACGCTGAAAGGCCGCACCCAACACGGGACGAGATTGGTATCGCTCCCAGATATGAGCTTGCGCCTGAGGGTGCTTTTTGGCCAACCAAGACAAATACAACCGGTGATTGGCGAGCATGGTCGGATGGATTGCGAGGGCGTTCCTTACCACATCTAGGGATGCAAAGGGCGACCAAAGCACCCCCCATGGTCTCGTGCTGTACGCACCTGAGTTGGTCGAAAGGAAGCTCCTGTTCCACAACTTGGCCACATGGGCCTCCGGGCTCGAAGCCAAGGCTTCTTGGGTGGCCACCGAGGCCAAACGTCTCAATTCTGGCGGCACCCCATGCAGCGGGAACACCTCGGCCTTGTGCTGTGGGGCTGCATCCGTAAAAAGGACGTTGGCGGTCTGGCCAGATGCCAACACCCCCATATCAAGTCCAGGGATGGCCATGAGGGCGGACCTGTGGTGGGCCGAGGCCAAATGGTTCACCGTACCGTCGTAATCCTCCACCGACGCCAACAACGTCATGTACTCCCCGTTTCCGAGGCTGTGAAAATGATGCTGCGTGCCTTGGGCACGGGCCACCTCTGCGGCGATGGTTTGGTCCAAACTTCCCGTTCTGGCGAAACACAGACTTTGCACTTCAGGAGTGTATTTTTTCGTAGCCAAAAGCACAAGCCTTGAATCCAATCCACCGCTCAGCAAATTGACTTGGGCGCAGCCATGTGCGCGGTTGATGGCCACCATGGCCTCCACCGAGGACATGAATGCACTGTCAACCGCCTCGATGGCGTCAGACATGTCCGTCACCGTATGACGATTCGCAGTCAAGTCCACCCTTGGCCGCATCGATGCGCCTTGGGGGCTCCAATGCCACGTGTGCCCAGGCATGAGCTTGGACATCCCTTGCACCAAAGTTCGCGACCCCAAAATCGCGCCATGTGCCACCAACAGCGCGCTGGCTTTGTCATCGGGCTTCACGATCCACCCCATTGACCGCACGATCTCAACCAGCCGCCACAAGCTGTGGGCGAAGGCCATCCCGCTCCCACACTCGTAAAAAAACAACGGATGTTGCCTTGCAAAGTCCACATGCAATTCCATAGCGGCCGACCGCTTGTTGAAGCGCATCCCCTGAAGAGGGCCTTGCAACCGGTCAAATTGGGTCCAATTGGACAAGGTCTTCTCGAGAAGAATCTTGACATCCCGACAAGTCCACCACTCGGGCTTGGGGGCGTTCATCCATGTTCCATGCAACCCCAACACCTCGAACTGCTTCTCATGCAACAATGCTCCTTGAACGCAATGGCCGGGCGCGGACGCGTGAAGCCGCCAATGCCACGACCTCCCTTGGGCATCACGTGACGTCCCTGTCGCCCCTCGCTCCCCAACGGGAACAGGATCGATGGACACCACGCCTTCAAGCCCTGAGCGCATGGCAGGCAATCAAGCTTTCACCAAGTCCGATGCCGCCTTCAAAGGATCCGGCGCCTTGAATACGGAAGAACCTGCGACAAGGACGTTGGCTCCCGAGTCCACCAGCGCACGCGCGTTGTCCATGCCAACTCCACCGTCGATTTCAATCATCACCTGGGATGCCCCCTCCTCGTCGAGCAAGGCTCTGAGCGTTCGGGTCTTCGCGTAAGTCCGTTCGATGAAAGACTGCCCCCCAAACCCTGGGTTGACACTCATGAGGCACACCAAGTCAAGCTCCCTGGCCACGTCGCGAATGGATTCCACGGGCGAATGAGGATTGAGCGCCACGCCAGCCTTCATCCCGGCCTGGCGTATGGCCCCCAACGTGCGATGCAGGTGGGTGCACGCCTCGGCGTGAACAGTGAGTACGTTGGCCCCCAAGTCCGCAAATGCCTGAATGTAACGGTCGGGATCCACGATCATCAAATGCACGTCCAACGGCTTTTTGGCATGACGCGCAATGGCTTCCATCACAGGCATGCCGAAGCTGATGTTGGGCACAAACACCCCGTCCATCACGTCCAAATGAAACCAGTGGGCATCGCTGGCATTGACCAATTCAACATCACGCTGGAGGTTGGCAAAATCTGAGGCCAACAAAGATGGGGCAAGCAAATGCGACATGAAGCAAATGTCCGGAAGGGCACCTGAAATCCGCCAAAATGTGGGCAACATGTGAAAAGGTGCACCTTTGTACCATGGCCATGAGACATGCATCTCCCCGTCCATTCGTGGTGGGAATCACAGGTGGCATTGCCGCCGGCAAGAGCACAGTGTGCCGCACACTCTCTTCCATGGGCGTGGCGGTGTGGGATGCCGACCGAACCGCCAAATCGCTGTACCGCACAAACCACGAATTGCGTGCCGAAGTGGTCGGGCGATTCGGACTTGATGTTGCCCTTTGGAACAACCAAGGTGAAGTTGCCGACATCGACACGTCAAGGCTGGCTGGGTGTGTGTTTGACCACCCCGAGGAATTGTCTTGGCTGGAATCCAAGGTGCACCCCGCGGTCGCAAACGCCTTTGAAGTGTGGCTTGAAAGCCAACAAACCTGCCCTTGGGTCGCACGTGAGGCGGCGATTCTGTTTGAATCGGGGAACGACCTCGGTTGCGATGCCGTGGTCACCGTGGAGGCGCCCGATGAACTCCGTCTGGAACGAGCCCAACGTCGCGGCGCCTCGAAAGAGGACGTTGCGAAACGGATGATGAAGCAATGGCCCTCCGGCGATCGCATTGCACGGGCCCAAGTCACCATCTGGAATGACGGTGTGCGACCTTTGCTCCCTCAGGTGGAACAACTGTGTGATGCAGTCGACCGATGGACCGCATGGCGAGGTCAGGAGGATTGAACTTGCCACAGGATGTTTCGCTTGTAGGAATGAGCCCTCATATGGAACACCTTCAACACGCCTTTGACCTTCAGCGTCAAAACCTCATCGTTCCCACCGCCAACCAGCGGAGGGCCTGGCTGAATAAGCTCTGGGCCACCATCGACTCACACCAAGAAGCCCTGGTGGATGCCTTGCACAAGGACTTAGGCAAGCCCCGAGAGGAAGTTTTGCTGCATGAGGTGTTTCCGGTGAAGAACGAAATCCGCTTTGCGCGGAAGCACCTGCGTGGCTGGATGTCACCCCAACGTACCCCAACGCCCTTGACGATGGTGGGCACCCGTTCCTGCATCCAGCATCAGCCAAAAGGTCAGGTGCTGGTCATCGCGCCGTGGAATTTCCCAATGATGCTCACGCTTCGGCCTGTGGTATGCGCACTTGCTGCAGGCAACAGTGTCATGGTGAAGCCTTCAGAGCATGCGCCGCACACCGCCGATTGGATATTCAAAATTGTCAGCGAAGCCCTTCCGGCTCAAGTGGCCACAGTCATCCTGGGTGGGGCAGACGAAAGCGCGTTTCTGACCAGCCTGCCCTTTCAACACATTTACTTCACGGGCGGCACGGACATTGGGCGAAAAGTGATGCATGCCGCCGCAGACAGCCTGGCTTCTGTCACCCTGGAGTTGGGCGGCAAGAGTCCGGCCATTGTGGACTCTACCGTGCACGTGATTGATGCGGCCAAGCGGCTCGCTTGGGGGAAGTTCCTCAACAGCGGCCAAGTGTGTATTTCCCCAGACTACCTCCTTGTGGAGGACGCCATTGCCGACGATTTGGTGCGGGAATTCTTGGCCCAAACCCAAAGCATGTACGGAGCGTCGTCCGAGTCCCAATTGACTTGCAATCAACGTTCACGCATCGTCAACGACCACCATTTCAACCGTGTGGTCGGACTTGTCGAAGACGCCCTCGCCAAAGGTGCCCGTGTGGTGGCCGGGGGCACTTGGGATGCCGAGACAAGAAGGATTGCCCCCACGGTGTTGGAGGACGTCACCTTGGACATGGCCATCATGCAGGAAGAGATTTTTGGTCCGGTCCTTCCCGTGATTCGATGGACTTCTGAGAAAGACTTGAAGTGCATCTTGGACGCCAATCCCCACCCTTTGGCCATGTACTTCTTTTCAAAAAACCAAGTCACCGTGACACGTTGGATGAGGCAATTCCCGTCGGGCACCGCCGCAGTCAATGAAGTCATCCTCCAAGTCGCACAGCCCGAATTGCCCTTTGGCGGGATTCAGGCCAGCGGCATTGGCAGAACAGGAGGCTACGCTGGGTTCCAGGCCTTTTCAAATCCTCGATCTGTGGTCTCCCAACGAAGCAGATTCAACATCTTGCCCCTGACCTTCCCTCCTTTCACATCCTTCACTTCCAAGCTGATCGCCGCCGTGTTGCGTTGGCTCTGAAGCCTGGAGAGCTACCTTCGTTCCAGATGCTCGTTCAAACGCATTTTCCTCGCAGTTTGTCCCGCTCCAGGTACGACCAGTACTTGGCTTCGGGCTGGTTTCGAGGTTCAGTGATGCTTTACAAGATGGACTTGTTGTGCATCGATGAGCAACTGTTTAGCGTGGTGAACATCCGAATGAACCTGCATCACCACGAGACCACCGCACGTCAGCGAAAAACCATCAGGCGGGTGGAGTCTCGGTTCACTGTGACTTACGGCCACGCCCAACCCAACGCCAACAAAGAAGCGCTTTACGCCCAGCACAAGGACAAATTCAAAGGCTTCGTGCACAATACGTTGACAGAATACTTGAATGCTGGGTTCCAGGGCACCGTGTTCGACACCCGGGAAGTGTGCGTGTACGATGGCAACAAGCTCATCGCGGTGAGCTACTTCGACCTTGGGGAGCAAAGCATGGCGTGCCTTCTTGGGTTGTACGACCACGCATACGCCCGTTACAGCCTCGGCACATACACGATGCTCAAGGAAGCCGAGTATGGCAAACGCACAGGTCGTAAGTGGCTCTACCCTGGATACATCCTTGACAAGCGGTCTGATTTCGACTACAAATTGAAATTGGGGCCCATGGAACACTACACCGTGAAGAAGCGGTGGGCCAAGCTCGAAAACTTCAAGCCGGACACCACCACCTCCCACCACATTCATCTGGCCACACAGGATTTGGTTGGACGACTTTCAGAGATGGGCCTGACTGGAAAACCTTGGCTGTACCCCTACTTTAGCATGGGTTACATGGGACCGTGGAGCGCATTTTTCTTGAGGCTGCCGGCACCCGTTGAATTGGGCCATGACACCGAAGGGATGCTGGTGGCAGGATACGACCCAGAAACGAAGGGATACACTCTGATGCACATCCACCCTTGCCCAGATGCCTCCCAGTTTCTGAACATGGAACCCTCCTCTGAATTCCAAACTGGAGAGGTTTATTTGAACAATTTGTACCAAACCGGCGACACCCTCCTCGCTCACGGTTCGCTCGACGAAGTCCTCGTCTTGGTGGCCGAGTGGAGTGCCCGCCCTGACATTCTTTTGCGCGCATGCGATTGATGAGTTGGAACGTGAACGGCCTGCGTGCCGTCGTCAAGAAGGGATTTCAAGACCAAATCGATGGACTCGCGCCCGACGTGCTGGGCCTTCAAGAAACCAAGGCGCAAGACGATCAAGTCCGAGAGGCTCTCTTTGGCTGGGACTCGTATGAACTCCACTCCAGCTCCGCAATCAAGAAGGGCTACAGCGGCACCGCCATCCTCACCAAGCAGCCACCACTGTCCGTGCAAGCGGGGCTTGGCGTGGCCGAGTTGGACACCGAGGGCAGGGTGCTTCGTGCGGAATTCGAGTCGTTTCACTTTGTCACGGTGTACACGCCCAATTCAAGTTCTGGCCTCAAACGTTTGCCATTCCGTGAAACTTGGGACGTCGCCTTCCGCGACTACTTGAAGGAACTCGACCAAGACAAACCCGTGGTGTGCTGCGGAGACCTGAACGTGGCCCACCGAGAAATCGACCTTGCCCGTCCCGCTGCCAACTACAACAGAACACCCGGCTACACCCAGCAGGAGATCGACGGCATGGACGCCTTGCAACAAGCTGGCTTTCTTGACACTTGGCGCGCAGCCAATCCCAACACAGTAAAATACTCTTGGTGGAGCTACCGCGGAGGGGCCAGGGAGAAGAATGTGGGCTGGCGATTGGACTACATGCTCGTGAGCCAGCGGGGCATGCCGCATGTTCAAAACGCCGAAATCCACAACGACGTCAAGGGCAGCGACCACTGTCCGGTGTCCTTGACCTGGCAATCCTGAAGGATCCCAGCGCGCCGATGAACTGAACCTCTGAATCGCCCATCTTGGACGCGTCCTTGCGTTCAAAAACATGAGTAACCTAAGTTTCTGCCTCACCACTTCAGCCATTGGCATGTTGAGCCTCGCCGACGTACAAGGCCAATGCAATGCGGACTTGAACGGCAACCACATGGTGGACAACCATGACCTTTTGATCTTGTTGGCTGACTATGGCCAAGGGTGCGAAGACGCAGGGTGGCACGACCCCGTGCTGTCTGAAATCCACTACAATCCGAGCATCGAGCAGGGGACCGACAGCGACCATGAATTTCTCGAATTGACCAACCCACACCCCTTCGACCTCCATTTGGGCGGATGGTCACTTGCAGACGGCATTGACTGTGTTTTCCCGTCAGGAACCTGGATCGAAGCCCATGGTCAACTCGTGGTGGCCAACACCCCCGAGGTCCTGGACTCTTTGGTGCCCGCATTCACCCCTGTTCTCGCCATGTCAGGATCGTCAGGCCTTCACAACAGCGGAGAAACGCTAAGGCTCGTTCGGCCCGACGCGTCAGTGGCCCAGACGGTCACTTACAGCGACACGGATGGCTGGCCTGACGATGCCGATGGCGGAGGAGCATCCTTGGAATGGCTTGGAGGCGCTCACGACAACGCCCTGCCCGCCTCATGGGTGGCCAGCTCGGCCTTGGGCGGTTCCCCCGGCTTGCCCAACAGCACATGGGCCGACTGAGT
>MDSV01209400.1_pt1 | contig 11398 bp, 4 predicted proteins | sample 810851 | NCBI WGS metagenome assembly MDSV01 (sample SAMN05326640, study PRJNA326480) | marine metagenome | isolation source: seawater | place: Atlantic Ocean: North East | collected 2012 | reverse complement strand
GCTGATGAAGCCCTATGTAAGATACCTCATCGTGGCGGTATGAGTTCTGAGGGTATTGGAGACGGAGCTGGAGTAAATATTGATATTTCTGTAAATTTTTATAAACATTTAACTCAAAACAATTCTCTCAAATACGGAAACTTTGGCATAGCTAACTTTTTTTATCCCATCGATGAAAATCAGAAAAGTACAGCTGAAGAAATCATAAAAAACACGCTCAAAAAACATAATCTCCCAATTATTCTTTGGAGAGATGTTGAGGTTAACTCGGACGCTGTAAATGATGCATCGCGTAGAGCTCAGCTTCCTATTGTTCAGATTGTATTCACAAGACCTGAAAATATAAAAAACCAAAAGGATTTTGAATTTGTTATAAATGATGCGCTCCAAGAAATTGAGAAACCAGCATTTACAGTCCCTAATTTAAAAGGGTTTTACCCTTTATCGATGAGTTCTCTCACTCAAGTTTACAAAGGACGACTTGTAAGCGGAGAAGTATTCCCATATTTTAAAGATTTAAAGAACCCTGAGCACCAAATTCACTCTTTATTTTTCCACACTCGATTCTCCACGAATACCGCTCCTAATCCTATTTATGCTCAACCATTTAGAAGAATGGCCCATAATGGGGAACTTAATACTGATAAAAAGAATAGGTTAAGTGAGGACGCTATAGCTCAAGCTAATGGTAAATCGGTTATTTTCCCTGACGGTCAATCCGATTCCTCACGTTTGGACCAAACACTTTCCAGAAGATTAATGGAAGACAAGATGGACATTGTTGAAGCAGTTTTGGCAATGATGCCTCCTGCTTGGGAAAATGATCCGAAATACAACGGTAAGGTTCGTGATATGTTAGAGTACTTTTCACTGTACGAAGAGAAAAACGATGGTCCTGCAGCATGGATATTCTTTGACGGACGAAAAATAGGTGCACGTTTAGATAGACTTGGATTAAGACCATTAAGAAGCGTTGAGACACATGAGTATGTGGCAGTAATGAGTGAAGCTGGACAAATTAATTTCAAGCCGGAAACTGTAATTAATCGTGGAAGAATACCTGCCGGAGGAATGATTGTTTTTGATCATGAGCAAGGAAAAATTCTCTCTTTCGAAGATGTTCTAGAAAATTTATCAAAGAAAGAGGATTATAAAAAATTAATCAAGCAGTCGGTTATTAATATTGATGAGCTTGAAACTAAGGAAGTAAAAAATTACAATATAGAATCTGATTTAACTCCCGCTGCTCGACATGTAGCATACTCTATGAATCAGGAAAGCTTTAAGTTTTTCTTGGATCCAATGGTATCTAATGGGATGGAAAAAATATCAGCGATGGGTTTTGGAGTAGCTCCAAATGCGCTTGAACCCAACGAAGGAGGTATGTCTCGTTATTTCTCGCAAAGATTTGCACAGGTTACAAACCCTCCTTTAGATAGTATTCGGGAGGCAGATGGTATGACGCTAAGAGTAGCTCTCGGAAGAAAGCCGAATTTTAGTGACGGATCCACCAAACAGTTACTAATTGAATCTCCTATTATACAACCTCAACAGTTGTTGCAAATAAGAGATACTAAAGACATTACTGTTAAAACAATTGAAGCTTTATATAGCGTAGATACTGATGATCTTGCACATAACAAGAAAGTTCTTGAAGACAAAATAGAAAGCATTTGTGACAGTGTTGAATTAACCGTAAATAAAGGCTGTGATATCATAATTTTGAGTGATGTTAATGTCTCAAAGAAAAAGGCAGCAATTCCAATCATTTTGTTAACATCTGCTGTAAATCAAAGATTAATTAGCTCGGGTACAAGATTCCTTACAAGTATTGTAGTTGAATCAGGACAAGCAGTAAGTACTCATGACACAGCTTGTATATTAGGTTTCGGTGCCTCTGCAGTTTGCCCCATTACTGTTTTTAGCAGGATATTAGAAAGTACACAAAAAAGCGAAGAAATATTAAATAAGCTCAAAAATTATCAAAAAGCCATCAATAAAGCTTTAATGAAAACTATGGGTAAGTTTGGATTATGCACAGCTGAAAGTTACATAGGTGGAGAATTTTTTGAAGCAAACTTTCTAGATACTCATGACCCATATCTTGCTAAAGTATTCCCAAATATAAACTCACCTATTGGTGGTGCATCTTTTAACGAAATAGCCAATAGTTCTGCTGAATGGCATTTAAAAGCTTTAACCGTTCAAGATGAAAGTGAAATCCCTTTACTCGGAATATTCAAAGAAAGAACTGATGGTTCAGGTCACTCTTACGGAGCTACAGCAGTAAGAGAATTTATTAAAATGACGGAAGAGGACTTTACTTATACAGATTACCCCGTTCCTAATGAAGCTCCTCACAAAACAGAATTAGTTCCTAATGACCCTAGTTACAAGTTTTTAGGATACGACAAAAGAACTCCCGAACAAATTGATAATCATGCGATTACTCCTGCTTACAGGAACTTTGTAAAAGAAATATATGCAGAAAGAGCTGAGAGACCCTCTGCTATTAGAGATGTATTAGTTTTCCCTTTTAATGCCCTTAAAGCAGAATCATTAGAGGATTATGAAAAATTTCTAAGTTTATATGACTCAAAAGGTAATATCTCAATAACTGTTCAAGGAATGACCATTAAGCAGACGGGAGATAAGTTTACAATCAAGATTGTAAACAGATCCTGCAGATTCTTATCTGCTGCCATGGAAAATATATTTGATCAGGATATTTCACTGATTACTATAAAAGGTAAACTTGAATTTACGGCTCGAGGACGAGCCTACGATTTCTTTAGCAAATTAGTAATTGAACGGGAGCCTATTGATATCGAGGAAGTTGAACCTGCTCACAACATAACAACTACTTTCTCCTCTGGAGCAATGAGCCATGGGGCTTTGGTAGCAACAGCTCATCAGGCAGTTGCACAAGGAGCTAATATAGCTGGTGCTTTGAGTAATTCTGGTGAGGGCGGAGAACAATATCATCGTTATAACTCTATCAAAGCAAGTAAAATTAAACAGTTTGCATCCGGTAGATTTGGAGTTTGGGCAGGTTACGTCGCTGACCCTTCTTTACAGGAAATTGAAATTAAGATTGCTCAAGGTGCAAAGCCCGGAGAGGGTGGACAACTTCCAGCAAAAAAAGTGAATGTTCAAATTGCTGCTGCTCGAAGTGGTACACCAGGTGTTGAACTCGTCTCTCCCCCACCTCACCATGACACTTACTCAATTGAGGATTTAGCTCAACTCATTCATGATGCTAAATGTGCTCGAGTTAAAGTTATAGTTAAGTTGGTTTCGTCTGAAGGAGTTGGAACCATTGCTGTTGGTGTGGCTAAAGCCGGTGCGGATGTTATAAACATAGCAGGTAATACCGGAGGAACAGGGGCCGCTCAGGTAACAAGTTTGAAAAACTCAGGTCGAGTAGCCGAATTGGGAATTTCAGAGGTTCATCAAGCACTATCTGAAAATGGTATTCGTGACAAAGTTGTCCTTCGATGCTCAGGTGCGCATCAAACAGGAGTTGATGTAGTTAAATCCGCCATACTTGGGGGAGACTCTTTTGAATTTGGAACTACGGCATTAATGATGCTTAAATGCGTTATTGCTAAGCTTTGTAACGTGAAATGTCCTGCAGGTCTTACTACAAATGAAGAATTATACGATGGTGATTCAAGAGCTCTTGCTCAATACTTTATAAACCTGGGACACGAAGTTAGAGAAGTATTAGCATCGTTGGGTTATAAATCCCTAGGCGATGTTAGAGGCAAAACCCACCTTTTAAATCTAATCAATCATGATTCAATGGTTGGTCAACTTGATATGAATGCCTTTTTAAGAGAAGTAGAAGTAATTAAGGTTAAAAACCCAGTTTATCTTGAGGCTAATTTCGATCCCGACGATCAATATATCATTGACTTTAAACGTGATTTAATAGCTAACAAAAAAGAAAAAATTGTAATTGATGGTCCTGTTTTGGACAACAATAACAAAACTACAGGTGGACAATTCTCAGTTGACGTTGAGCGAATGATTAATTACGAAATAGATTCTGAAATCACATCTGAACATCCATCCATTATTGAATTGAATAACGGACGAAAAGTGCTGGCTCAAGATACGGTTACCATAAACACAACGAACTCAGCAGGACAAAGCTTTGGAGCTTTTAATAACACAGGAGTTACTCTTGTTCATGAAGGAACGTGCAACGATGGTGTAGGGAAAGCCCAAACCGGAGGTGTTATCGTAGTAAAAAACCCAGGTTTCTCCAAAGATGAAAATTCAAAAAGCGCTAAAGAAAACGTACTAGTAGGAAACTTTGCTCTTTTTGGAGCAATGGGAGGAGAACTTTTTGTAGAAGGCCAAGGTGGAGATAGATTCGGTGTTAGAAATTCTGGTGCTGTTGCTGTAGTTGAAGGAGTTGGTGATTTTTGCTGTGAATACATGACAAATGGTTCCATTGTAAATCTTGGTAATTACGGAAAAGGTTTCGGAAATGGTATGAGTGGAGGAACTGCTTATCAATACGATCCTGCACAAAAATTAGAGGATAGTTGCTCCAAGGATTCCATTGAAGTTTTCTCATTAACCGAACAAACACAATTAGCTTTGGGGAATGAAGAGGCACTACTGGAGCATCTAAAAAATCATAAAAAAAGAACAAATTCTGATCTAGTGTCTTTTCTTTTAGAAAATTGGGAAACAGAAAGAGAACATTTTTATTATATAGTTCCTAAATCATTAATTAATTATCACAGAGGTGAAAATATTCACAACATTCTTGATAGAAAAACAATGATTGAAGAACTATCGGTTGCAGTAGCAAAAAACAATACCAAAATCATAGCTGATGCTTACCAGAACAAACGAGAATTATTTGAAGGAGAAACTCCGGATTTTGGCGATGATGTAAATTCAGAACTTACCTCTAAATTAATCACGGCAACAGGTTTGTTCCGAAGAGCTGCAAATGAAGCAAAAAAAATCAGTAAACATGATATTGATAGAAATGCAAAGAAAATAATAATTACTCAAGATCGTAAATTTATGGATACTCTTTACAAAGATATGAAAGAGGCTTTTATAGAGTATTCAGATGAAGCATTAGCACATTTACTAGCAAAGAAAAGAGTTGATGATTACAAAGAGGCTTCTCTAAATAGAGAAGTTGCAGATACGAATGCATTGGGAAGTACGGTTTGGGTAATGGAGTGTGATAAAGTAAATACAGAAAAACTTAAAAACTATACTTCAATGAACAAGCAGTTAGCTTCTTACTACTTGACTATTTTGGTGGAAGAAGTCGCTGCAGTAGCTATTTAAAAAATAATATATTTCATAATTTTATAGGGATACTATTTTATGGACAAGGATGAATTATTAGAATTTCTGCAAAACCAAGAGGAATCGCCTGTTTTACCAAAAGGGTTACCCATCAACGGAAAGCAGAAGCATTGGATTGGAGGATTGCTTTCCGGACTTCAGCTTCAAGTTGCTGCAATGGGTGGCTTTTCAGATAGTGCAGGAAAACCAATAACTATTGTATACGGGACTCAGACGGGTAATTCTGAGGCAATGGCCGAAGAAGCCGCAAACTTTGCGAAAAAACATGGTATGGCTCCTAAAGTCATGGACATGGGTGACATTGAGCTTTCGGAATTTGCTCAAACTGAAAGAATTTTGGTAGTAACAAGTACTTATGGTGAAGGAGAAATGCCTGATAACGCTCAAGTAATTTGGGAGGAAATCAGTGCCGATGATGCTCCTAAATTTGATAATACCTTCTTTTCGGTTTTAGCGCTGGGAGATACAAGTTATGATGAATTTTGTGAGGCAGGAATACAATGGGATACAAGACTAGCTGCTTTAGGAGCAACAAGAGTAGCTGATAGAGTTGATTGTGACGTTGATTATGAAGATCCAGCAATGGCGTGGATAGAAACTGTGATGCCTATTATCACCGAAAAAGGATCTCAGGAAACTGTTTCAGTTGAAGGAGATAAAGCGAAACCAGCTAAACCCAAATTTGATAAGAAAAATCCATTAGAAGCTGAATTATTAACGAAGAGAGTACTAAGTGGAGAGAAATCAAGTAAAGAAATTGTCCACTTTGAATTTTCATTAGGTGAATCAGGTGAAACTTATTTAGCAGGTGATGCATTGAATATTATCCCCGAGAACAGACCTGATTTGATTCAAGAGATACTAGATTTATTTGATAATAAACCTGGTGAAGAGATAATGAAAAGATTAAGGTGCGAATTAGAAATACGTACCCCAAGTAAAGAATTAATCGAATTGGTTGGGAACAAAACTGAAGATCCAGAAATGCGAAGACTCATTGAAAACAATGATAAAGTAGCTTTTGAGGATTTTATGTGGGGACTAGACTCTTATCAACTCATTAAATCATACGGTACCGGTAATATTACTTTTTATGATTTTCTAAATACGTGTAAGCCTATTTCACCAAGAGCTTATTCAATCTCTTCAAGTATCAAAAAACACAATGGAGAGGTACACTTAACCATAGGAAGCGTTCGGTATAAAAAAGAAGACAGGCAGCAAAATGGAGTTGTTTCGACGTTTTTAGCTGATTTAGCTAAAGTTGGAGATACTGTGAAATGTTATTTCTCACCCAATAAGCAATTCAAAATACCTGAAGATGGTAACCATCCTATTATAATGGTCGGTCCTGGAACAGGAATAGCACCTTTTAGAGCATTCTTGGAAGAGCGAGAAGCCAACGAGGATAAAGGAGATAACTGGTTGTTATTCGGAGACAGAAACAAGGCTCATGATTATATTTACCAAGATGAAATTGAAGCCATGCAGGAATCTGGATTACTTACAAAATTAGATTTAGCCTTTTCCAGAGATCAAGACAGAAAAATTTACGTGCAGGATAAGATGATTGAAAGTGGTAAAGAAATGTTTGAATGGCTAGAAAGAGGTGGTTATTTCTTTATTTGTGGTGATGCCTACAGAATGGCCAAAGATGTTGACGTAGCACTTCATCAAGTTATTCAAAAACATGGTAATATGAGTGAAGATGATGCGGTAAATTACGTAAACAAACTCAAAAAGGAAAAACGTTACGTAAGAGATGTTTATTAATTATTTCCAAAAATTTAAAAAGCCTCTATCTATAAAAAGATAGAGGCTTTTTTTATAGTTTTAACTTTTAAAAATTATGATTAGTCATGTAAAAGTTTAAAAAAATTAAATTTCATTTTACTACATATTTATATTTTAAATAACGTAAATCATATCTTATAATTAAATTGAAAAAATGAAAGTATTTCTATTAGGGTCAACGGGAAGATTAGGTAATGAAATTTTGAAAAGATTAATTGGTAATAAAATTGAAACTAATATATTGGTTAGAAACCGAGAGAAAATTAAAATAAAATCTAAATATCTAGAAATTTTTATAGGAGACCCATTGGATAAAAAAAAATTAGAGATAGCAATTCTCAATTGCAAAATAGTTATTACTACTTTAAATATTTCTAGAAAATCAGATTTTCCATGGTCTAAATTAAGAGCACCAAAAACACTTTTATCAGAAACTGTATCCAATCTAGTTGACCTCCATCAAAAATATAATTTTGATAAAATAATAAGTATTTCAGCATGGGGAGTTAAAGAATCTAAAAATCAATTGCCATTTTGGTTTCGATGGCTAATCGATAGTAGCAATATAAGATATGGTTATTTAGACCATGAAAAACAAGAAGATATATTAACCAACTCGAACTGTAATTGGATGATTGTAAGACCTGTAGGGCTTAGCAAAAGTCAAAAAGATGTAAAACCCGAAATTTCAATTAACTCAAAACCATGTAATCTAATGGTGAGTAGAAAAACCGTCTCTAAATTTATTATTGATAATTTAAACAATAAAAGTTTGACTAATCAAATCGTTACGATTTCTTAAAAAGATCAAATAAAATCTCACCTAAATAGCATCAAACCCCGTAATATCTCGTCCGGTGATCAATAAGTGAATTTCATGGGTGCCATGGTAAGTGACTAACGTCTCTAAATTTATCAAATGTCGCATTAAAGGATACTCTGAAGAAATCCCCATACCTCCTAAAATTTGTCGAGCCTCTTTAGCTACAAAACGAGCCATGGTAACATTATCTCGTTTAGCCAAAGATATTTGTGCATAGCTAGCCTTACCACTATTCATTAAGACACTTAACTGATAAGCTACTAACTGAGCTTTTGTAATTTCAGTTATCATTTCTGCTAACTTTTTTTGTACCAATTGCTTTTTAGCGATTGGCTCTCCAAATTGAATTCGTTCTTTGGAATATTGCAGGGCGGTTTCGTAACAATCAAGAGCAATACCTATACAGCCCCATGCTACTGAATAGCGTCCTATGTTTAGACATTCATAAGCATCTTTGAGTTGATTCGTCTTTTCAAGAATTTGATTTTTAGGAAGAATCGAATTATCAAAAACAAGTTCCCCAGTAATAGACGATTTAAAAGACATTTTATCTTTGAATGAAACAGCTTTGAAATTGGTAATTAATTCTTTATCTACAATAACACCTCTTACTTTTTTATCCGGATCTTTAGCCCAAAGAATTGCAATATCACATTCTGATGAATTCCCAATCCACATTTTGCTTCCATTTATTACTATATTATCCCCTTGTTCCTTGAAGTAACAATGCATTGAAGCTGGATTGGAGCCAAAATTTGGTTCTGTAAGACCAAATGAACCTAACAATTCTCCACTAGCAAGCTTAGGTAAATATTTTAATTTCTGATCCTCAGAACCGAATTTATTAATAGCATGCATAACCAAAGCAGTCTGAATAGAACTCATTACCCTCAATGAAGTATCTCCTCTTTCAAGTTCTTGCATCATAATACCAAAGGAAAGGAAGTCCATACCAAGACCACCATACTTTTCGGGTATTATCAAACCAAACGCACCAATTTCAGCAAGTTTATTCACGATATCAGGAAAGGGTTTACCCTCTTGATAATACTTTCCTATTTCAGGTTTTATAATTTTATCTACCCAATCTCTAATACTATTTTGTATAAGAATTTGCTCTTCGTTGTAGTAAGATTTTAGGTTGTAATAATCTGTCACAAAAATTTAATTTATTTTTTTAAAATTCTAAATTAATAATACTTAGCATCAATACATTGTGTAAAGAACAAATACCCTAAAAATTCTATTTATCAATAAAAAATAGAAGATTGATTACAGCTTCAACTAAATAAAAAAGCGATGAAGGATAGATTTGTATATCCTTCATCGCAATTGTTTGATCAAAATATGATGTTAAAAAATCAACTTAAAGTGTCTTATTCCAAAAGCATCCCACTAAAGTCTTGAATATCCTTTGTTTTTGTAATAACAAGCTTCAATTCTTCACTAAAACTTTTAAGTGGAGTACTACTTAATTTAAGATTACCATCCTCTAATAGATTTAGAGAATAATTAAGTTCTTGATTTTTCTCAGGAGAAGGATAGTCACCTCTTTGATGAGACCCTCTACTCTCTTTTCTTGCTTGAGCTCCCAAAACTGTTGCCTCAGCAGACATAATTGATCCTTCTAAATCAAATGCAAGCATTAAATCTTCATAACCTTCACTATCTGGTCTTACATCTAAGGATTTTGCAGATTCTTTTAGATGTTGAATTTTTCGGAGACCCTCTTCTAACTTCTCACCTGTCCTTACCACTCCGCAATATTTCCACATAATATTTCTCAACTCTCTTTGAAGGGGCCTTGCTACATGCTCACCATGCTTTAAAAAAGCATCAATATTAGCATGTGCTTCTCTTACTACTTGCCGAGACCTTATTTGAACATCCAGAGAAATTGATCTCTCGGATGCATGATGTCCAGCTCTTTTACCGAAAATAAGTATTTCGGCAAGAGAATTTCCGCCAAGCCTGTTGGCGCCGTGTAAACCGGATGTGCATTCGCCTGCTGCAAACAATCCTTCTACACCTGTATTGTGAGTGTCCGGATCAACAACAATCCCTCCCATAGAATAATGAGCTGTTGGTGAAACTTCCATGGGTTCTTTTGATATATCCAACATTAGCGTATCTAGAAACTGACGATACATTCGCGGCAATTTCGCAATTATAAATTCTTTAGACTTATGGCTAATATCTAAGTATACTCCGCCATTTTTTGTCGCTCTTCCTTCAGATATTTCTAGGTAATTTGCCATTGCAACTCTGTCACGGGAAGATAATTCAAGACGTTCCTTGTCATATTTCCCCATGTAACGCTCCCCTTTCCCATTTACTAAATGTCCCCCTTCTCCTCTTACCGCTTCAGTAACGAGTGTACCAGCAATCTCTTCAGGAACCACCATCCCTGTCGGATGGAACTGAACCAGCTCCATATCTTTTATAGTACATCCAGCCTTGAGCCCTAAATAGAAGGCATCTCCTGAATTTTCGTTTCTCCTCGACGAACTTTTCCTCCAGATTCTGGTATGACCTCCAGCTGCTAAAATTGTGGAATCAGCAAGAAAAACAGTTCGCTCTCCATTATTGATATTAAAGGACATGGCACCAAAACAAATGTTATTATGAACCAAAAGTTCAGTAACATATTGTGAATCATATATAGGAATCTCTAATTCTTTAGCTTTTTTAATCAATGTATTGAGAATAGATCTTCCTGTGTAATCTCCGGAGTAACAAGTTCTCCTGTAGGTATGCGCACCAAAATATCTTTGATCAAGTTCACCATTGTCAAGTTTTTGAAAGTCTGCTCCCCATTCATCAATTTCCTGAACCAAGTCTGGAGCTTCTTTCGCCATTAATTCAACCATTCTGGGCTCAGATAAATTATACCCCTCAATCATAGTATCCGCAAAATGCTGTTTCCATGAATCAGATTGATCTACATTTCCGAAGGATGCATTTATTCCCCCTGCCGCAAGAACAGTATGCACGTCCTCTTTTTTTCTTTTCCCAATTATGGTAACCTCTACTCCTGCAAGTTTAGCTTCTATAGCAGCTCTTAAGCCAGCACCGCCACTCCCTATTACAAGGACATTAGATATGTGTGTTTTTTGTTTTATAGCTTTCATGATTTTAAGTATTATTGTGTAAAAAAATATTTAATTTCATTTAAGTATTTCCATCATCACTTATCAATTGATCCCATAACTCGACCCATAAATCCATTGAGAGCATCCCTCTTGGTGGCTCCATTTTTGATTTCTTTAGAAACTTCAATAGCACCGTACAAATTGCTAAGTAGCTCTCCTACAACATCTAACTCCGGATCTTTAAGTGAATCTCCAATTGTTATGTGTTCCAATGTTTCAATTGTCTCCAAAAGGAAGTCTTCATCATTTTCCTCGACAAACTGAACTAATTCTTTAATAAGAG
>MDSV01201584.1_pt1 | contig 11398 bp, 10 predicted proteins | sample 810851 | NCBI WGS metagenome assembly MDSV01 (sample SAMN05326640, study PRJNA326480) | marine metagenome | isolation source: seawater | place: Atlantic Ocean: North East | collected 2012 | reverse complement strand
CACATTCTTTTTATCATTTATATAAAAAATTGGGACTATAGTGTGTTTATTGTTTTTGATTAACCTATCTAAAAGATTACGTACTACCAGTTTATTACTTACGGGTCCATCAAAATACCATCTTGCATCAAACCCAATTTTCATTTAATTATCAAATTCCTTACAAAGCATTTTATAATTAACTTTTTCAACTGAATTTCCAGTGTTAGCATATTTTAATCTATTATATTTTTCGCTATAAACAGTTTCACTTTCAACATATTCCCCAAATTCTGAATCATAATTAGGTGTTTTACGAATTGAAATAACAGGTAATTCCATGCAATTTGCTAAATGCCTTATTCCTGTATCTATAGTAATAAGAAGCTCAGACTTACTAAGTAAATAATGGATTTCATCAATATTAGTTTTCCCTAACAAATTTAAACTTGTCTCTAGTTCATTTTTTCTTAAAAATTTATCGACTTTATTTCGATTTTTATTAGTACCAACAAAAACAACTTGATATCCTATTTTTATATAATGATTAACAACTTTTTGATAAAAATCAAGATTCCAAAGATAATTATGTTCAGCAAAAACATTAAACAAAACTAATTTTGAATTCTTTATATAAGAATCTATTCTAATTTTATCAATATTTCTTAAATCAGGATAAAAATAAGGTATTTTATTTACAGTATAATTTTCACGAGTAAACAACTTAATTAAATTAATATTTTGGTCTACTCTGTGTTCATTTAAGTCATATTCTAAAGTATGAGTTAGCAATTTTTTAAGACCTTTCCCACTATAACCATATCTAAAATTTACATTTGAATTGTAAACTGCTAAAGTTTCTATATGATATGCAGTGGACCTACAAGAAAAAGCAATTTCTGGATTAATCTGCTGAATTAATTTTTTCAAGTTATAATAATTTAAAATCCATCTAAAGTTATTGTAGTTAAAATCCCAATTCTTATTAACGCTAAAAACTTTATCAATATCAGGATTATTTTTTAAAGCTTTCTCACCAAGATGGGTGGTGATACAATAAATCTTATATTTTTTAGAACGTTCACTTTTTCTTAAATGTTTTATGGCCGGGGTTAACATAAGCTGATCACCAAAATGACCGACATCAATAATTAATATAATTTTTTTAAATGATTTCGATTTAATAAAAAAACTTAAAAATCTTGAAATCAATTCTATTACTTTTAAAGGAACTAGTAATATGTAATTTTTACTTTTTTTAAATGTCATAACTTTTCTTATCTTCGATTCTTGAATATAATTCTACCATTGCAATAAAAATCCATGTAAATACAAAAGGTAATCCATTTGTAAATAAATATGATATTATTAAAGATAAAATAGCGCAAAAAACAAAAATATTTCTTTTTAAGCCGTGTATTAAAATTGCTTTAAAATAGTGTGATAAAAAAGCCATAAATAAAACAAAACCTATCAAACCAGTATCATTTAAAAGTGAGGTTATCAAAGAAGGGTCATACCCTGAAATAACCCAATCAGGCATCCAATCCTCTATAAGATTTGAATATTGACTACCAAGAAAACGATAAGCATTTAAACCATTACCAAAAATTGGATTTTCAAGAAATTGAGAAAAACTCATTCCCATTTGTAAGACACGAGGATTCATAAAACCTTCTGACCAAAATTCAGGTTTCAAAAAATAGGAAAATCTAATAAAGGTAGTATAAAATATTGGTATTGAAATAATCAAAGAATAGAAGACTAATATTTTTTCTACCCTTGTAATTTTAATTCTATCTCTTAAAATAAATAAAAGAATTAAAATACTTAGCATAAATCCAATAATTGAAGCTCTAACAGCAGAATAAAATAATAATACTAGGAATAATGTTGCTACAAAGTAGGATACTTTTGAAGATTTCTTTGAATATTCGCCTAAAAAGATAAATGCAAAAAAAGTACAAATTGAACCATAAAAATCTGGTTCAACAAAAGTTCCAAAAGGCCTTCCATATGGGACTAAATCTAAATGCTGAACGAAATTATTTAAATCATATATATTTTCAATGGTAGATATACCAGATATTAATTGTAAAATGCCAATGATTAATTGTCCTATGCCACCTAAAAGAAAAACATTATATATAAGTTTGAAATCTTTATTTCTAATTAAAATAATAAATGAAAAGTACAAAAATATTCCGATCGATATTTGACCAAAATGTTCGATTGAAGGAAAGGTTGGTTTGATAAAAAGCAATATCAAGCAATAAAGATAATAAAGTAACAAAAATTTGTGGTGAGATTTAAATTTGAAATCTTTTTTAATTCTTTTAATAAGATTAGGTAAAAGATATAGCAGACCAATGAAAGTAACAATATATGAAGGCCGTAAATTAAATGGTATCATACTACTCTCTTTTATCCAAAAAAACTCATGCTCAAGGAACATTGAAATAGTTATTAATACAAAAAAAGAATTATAATTAATTCCTATTAAAAGAAATAAGCTAATAAATAAAATGCTTATATAGATTAATTCCATGATATTATTCCCAAGTTTTCTTATTAAATGAATCAATTATATATACAACAGAAAAAGGTAATAAGACCAAAGAATTGACAATTAAAAAAGACAAAATTAAATATGAATAATCTGTGAACAAAAATGATATTAATATTGCAATCGAGTAGATAAATAGTGCAATGATATTAGGAAAAATCATTTTTTCATCTTTAAATGATCTTATTGTCATAGCAAGGTAATTTGAAATAGCAAACATATAATAACCAAAAGCTATTATCATAATAGATTGTAAGCTCAATACTCTTTGTAAAAAACTATTGAATAAAAAATAATCTAACAGATTGAATAAAATGAAAATGGCTATCAATAATAAAAATCCGATTACCAGTATTGAATATAAAGTTTTAGAATAAAAATTATAAAATTTATCCTTTTCATTACTTGCAATCATTTTACCCATTAATGGTACTCTAGTATTTGTCCATGCAAGACATACAACACTTACTATTTCAGCAATCCTAAATGACATGCCTATCTGACCAGCAGCTTCAGGACCAAAAATTTTGAAAGAAAAAGGAATTAATAAATTGATACCAAGATAAGAAACCAACCATGTAAAACCGGTTTTTAATTGCAATGGCAAAATTTCATTTTTCCAACTAAATAACTTGTTGTTTTCTAATAGCGAATGAAAAATCAATTTGTTGTACTTATAAAAAATATATAAAAAAGATATTAAGTTCTGAACAGCAAACTGCAATACTAATGAATAAATCTTGAAATCATTAATAAGTCCTAACCAAAAAGCGATTATACTTAAAAAAACTTGAAAAAAAATGAGTGTTTGAACCTCTTTAACTTTTCCAAATCCTTGAAGAATTGATAGGAATGGGCTGAAAATTAAACCTGGAGAGAAAACTGCAATAAATATAATCCATGCATTTAGATAATAAATACTATTTGAATCCGAAAAAAAATACTTTCCTACAAAAAACATTAGTATAAAAAAAATTAAGGCAATGGCTGAAAACCATTGAATCGTTTTTTTTATTAAAAGTAGTGATCTCTTAACTGCAGCCTCATCTCCTATAAGTAAATTGTTATGCCATTTAAGTTTAGAAAACTCATGACTAGAAAAATTAGTTAAGATTACTCCTAAACCAAGCTCAAGAAACATAGATAAACTTAAAAGCGTAAAAAATGTATAATAATATCCTTGTTCTTCAGGCGTTAGAAACTTAATTATTAAACCCAATGTTATGGGATAAGATATATATGAAAAAAATTTACTTGATAAAAAAATTAGTACTTTTTCATCAAGATTTATCAGCTTAAATAATCGATTAATCATTTGAAAAGGTTTTTTATTATTTTTAATAAATTTAACAGTGAGCTTGGAATAATACTTATTAATAAAATAATAATCCTTAAGTCAAAAAGATGACCATAATTTTTTAATGCAGAGTTATGGGCAAAATGAAAATGATCTCTATTAATTTTTCTTGATAATAAATCTTTAAAAATGAATGTTTTAAAACTTTCTCTTAATGAGTGATTAATTGATTTTTGATTATATTTCATTTTAATTAACTCTTTGTGAAATAATGAAATACCGTCTGAAAATACTCTATAAAAATTTTCAACATTATTTCCTAAAAATGGATCATTATTCCCTCTTTGCTTTATTAAGGGTACTTCTTCATATATGAAATCTTTATGATCATTGCTCACAATGTGATATATGAATATTAAAAACGACAATTGATGTGGAATAAATTTATCAAACACTTTAATGGCTTGGTTATCAAATAAATTTTTTTTAAAAATAGTTGATGAAATAAATGATAATTTTGAACTAAAGTTTTCTAAAATAAAATTTTTATCTGAGGAAAATTTGACATTCTTTGGTAAAACTGAATCATTTATTAAATCATTTATATCGTTATCATAAAGTGACCAATTTATTATAAGACAATCAAATTTTTCTTTTATTCTTTTTGATACAATATCAAATGAATTTTTAAAAAGTAAATCATCATCCGCAATTAGCCATACATATTGAGATTCTGCACTCAAAATACATTTTTTAAAGTTTTGCTCTGGTCCAATATTTTTCTCATTTTTAACGTATTTAATTTTTTCAAACTTCTTACTAAAAGGTAAAACAACATCAGTCGCTTTACTATTTTCGTTATTATCTAAAATTATTATCTCGTTAATAAAGTCATATTCCCTTGATAAATGAGATATATTTTTAATAGTTTTCTCAAGTTGAGAAAATCTATTATAGGTAGGTATACATATTGATATGCTTTTATCAAACATTTAAATTGGATTTAATAATCTCAGCTAACTCTCTAAAACAACCCTCTCCTCCATTTTTGCTAAGAATTATGTCTGCTATATTTTTTATATCATCTACAGCATCATTTGGACATGCCTTTATTCCAGCTATTGAGATCGCTTCTAAATCGTTAATATCATCACCAATATAGGCAATATTTTCAGTTTTTAAATTTCTTTCATTTAAAAAATTATTTAAAAAAATTTTCTTATCATCAATTGCATAAAAACAATCATCAACACCAATTTTTTTTGATCTACTTTCTAAAATTTTAGAATTTGTTGGATCTGACTCACTTGAAAGAATAACAGTATATATTCCTAAATCTTTTAAGATTTTAACTGCAGCACCGTCTTTTACATTAAATTTCTTAAATGATATTCCATCCACACCAGTGTATATACCACCATCTGTCAATACGCCATCAACATCCGTAATAATACACTTAATTAAATTACATTTTTTTTTATTTTTCATTTCTAAACAAACTAATTATTTATTAAATGATTCACAATTTTTGAAGAAAAATATTTTATTAAATTAATTCTCATTAAAAGAAAAATTGGAGTAATAATAAAAATTAAATAAATATCTTTCCCGTAATAAATATTTAAATCATTTAAAAGATCGCTATTTTTTTTGGAAGTTAAAAATGGAAGGTTCCTTAAAGAAGACTTAAAAAGCATTTTTTTAACAAGGTTCTTCCTGTACTCAAAATCTGATTGCTGAGCTACGCCATCTTTAAATAATAAATAATGCCCTTCTAAGTAATCTACACATAAATGCTCTAAGCTATTATAGTCTGTTTTTTTTGAATAATTAGTAGCAAGATATCTTTCACCAATAAAGTAAGTGTTTTTAGTTTCAAAAGAACATATATATGCAGACAAAAAAGCTATAATACCTCTGTGCTTTTCAAAAAACGATGTTTCATACTTATTTAGTAATATATCAAGATGCTTTTTTAAACAATCAGTTTTAAAAATAAAACCTGAAAAATGCCCAACACTTGGATAATTTAAAAGATCGTATGGTCTACTAAATTCAACATTTTTATCTGGAGCAAAAAAACTTTTTGGCTCCTGATAATTTTCCTCAAATGCGTAATAGTTTAAATATATTATCGAAAAAATATTTTGATTAATTTTATTTAAAATCTTTGAAACTCCACCAGGAATAATTAGGTCATCAGATCCTAAAACATGTATGTATTCATAGCCTTCTAATTTTAGACATTGTAATTGATTTTTAAATATTCCAATGTTTTCAGAGTTTTTCTTATAATTGCAATTATTGTGATTTTTAAAAAGGTTATTACATATAGAAAAAGTATTGTCAGAAGAATTATTGTCAAAAACGTACAAATCAACTTCGTCCTTGAACATTTCTAATTGAGGGAGTAAAGTTTCTAAATTTTTTTCTAAGTAAAAATGTTCGTTAAATGTAGGGATAGCAATAGCTAATTTTTTCAAAATAGTGTTTTAAAGTCCTCTGTCCTTTATGTTATTAACAAAATCTGAATCTTCTTCATAAGGATGATCAATATCATTTATCATAAGAGGTTCAGATGCCTTGATATCTGTAGTTAATTTTTCACCATTTAAAATTTCTCTACAAGAAAGTTGACCTTTTTGAAGAGGTACTGACATAAAGAAATCTTTATCAAAGCTTTCTTTATTAAAAGTATATCCTTCAGAAATATCATGCTTTGCATAAACACCTCTAACTAACTCGTCAAGATATTTTGTTTCTTTCTCTGTAATGATTCTTTTGGAATCTTTTGATGATGATCCACACATTTCTTCTGCTTTTTTAAATGCTTTAAACCATGTATCAATTTGCTCTGGGAGTGAACAATATTTTGATACGCTTCTTTTATCGCCTTCTGGATATTCGATATCAATATGTCTCTCCCATGTTCTGGCACCTTTCCCATAAGAAATCAACATTGATGAAAACCAATCATGGTATTCATGTGAAGAAAGACCAATAATATGATCAGGATATCTATTTTTTAAGTAATCTATTTGATTAAGCTCTAACTCAGAATCTTCACTTGGATATAGAGAAACACAATGATTAATTCCAAGTTCAATATTACGGTTTTTAAAAAATTTAACTACGTCATCAGTATCTTTTTCAGAAGCTCCACCATTTGAAATCATAACCGGCTTTTCAAGTTGGGCTACTCTCTCCATTAATGGCCAATCAGCGATATCAGAACTAGCAATCTTTATAACAGGTAGCTCTAATTCTCCACAAAAGTCTACTGATTTTTCATCAAAAGGCGTTGCCATAGGTAAGCATCCACTATCTTTGATAGCTTCAACTAGAGTTTCAAATTCTTTTTTTGATAGTTTTGTGGCTAATGTTTTTTGTATATATCTAGATTCATGGTCTTTGTGATTTGGATGAATAAATGAATCAACATCTCTAAATTGAAGTTTAATTGCAGCTTTGATGTTATTATATCTTACAACTTTTGAAAACTGGCTAACAATATCTAAACCTCTCTCAAAACTCCCCCAATGATTATTTGCTAATTCTAAAACAAATAAGTTTTCTAATAATTTTTTATCTTCTGACATTTAAACCCCTACTTTAGTATTATTATTTATTTTAATCAATCTTAGAATTTGAGAGTTTTTATTAGTTTTTTCATTCCTAAAATTGTCTCGTCTTCAATATATATAATTTCTGTATTTAAATTATAGCGCATGTTAAAGACCTCTTTCAAAAAAGGTAATTTATGAGCAACGCCTCCAGCAAGCAATATATTATTAACTACTTTAGATTTACGCATTAAACCAATCGCATCTCCAAACTGATCTACTAAGCTATGAATCATTCCATTTAGTATTTCAATATTTTCTTTATGAGTATTGTTTTTCAAAATACTTATATTGAATTCTTTGAAATTTTCTGCTGTTTTAAATATTGATAAATTCACTTTTTTGGATGCCAAAATATTCTCCACTTTTAATTTTGACATTTCATCCCAATAATTTTTATCATAAAAATTATTCAATGCTTTAATATATATTTCTATCGCTCTTCCGCATGGGTAGTGTGACTTAACATCGAGTATATAATCTTCAAAGAAACTTCTATTTTCCAAAAAAGGATTTTTTGTTTTACTGTTGTCTTTAAGTGATATAACCTGTGAACCAGTACCTAAATTTATTAATATGTTATTTTTTAAATTATCTAATATACCATAAGTAGCTGATTGTAAATCACCGATAGGAGATAAGAAAGATATATCTGAATCGTTAATTCTCATCTTACTTACTATGTCAATATTATCAAGCGAGTCATTGAATTTGATGTCTGTATTAAATGTATCTAAAACTTCTGAACTTAGTTTGTTGCTATCTATTGAATGAAAACCAAAACTCTGAGACAAAGTTTTATGAGAGCCATTGCAATATCCTGCCAAATTTTCAATTAAAAATTCAGGTAAATTATATACTTTAATTTCAGGAGGAATCATTTTTTTATTTTCCATCGCAAAAATACTGATGACAGGTAGTCCAACTCTAGGTTTTATACCACTAATATCCTGAAAATTTTCATTAAAGTTTTTAAACAAATCAATAAAACTTTTTGAATGCTTTGACGAAAATATACTCGCCCTTTCGTCCTTCCAGGATATAAAGTTTGATATAAAGTTATCAGATCTATCTTTTAAAATAAATCCATGCATTTGAGAGCATATAAAAATATGGTCAATATTCTCTCTTTTGGTTTCATTATAAATTATTTCATTAAAAATTTCTGAAACATCATTTAAAATAATTTCATGGTCATCTAAATTTGATGATTTTGGAAAGTCAACAGAAAAAACTTTAGAAAGCATGTCACTTTCTTTAGAATAACTACAGTATTTAATTCTTGAAGCACCTATATCAATTAGAAGAAAGGATTTCACTTATTACCTCATTAACAACTGTATGAATAACTTTTGAAAATCTTTGATCAATTTTTTGTTTTAAAAAGAATGTCTTACCAACCTCAGATACTAAAACAAATGAAACAGTATCATTTACAGCTTTTTTATCAGTAAGCATAACTCTGCCAATATCTTTAAAATTAAATGATGATATTTTATTTAAATCATAGAGCGACAAAACTTGTTTTGAAACTTCATCTAGCTTGTTCATTTCGCTAGAAGGTAAAAAATTAAGTTTATTGCTTAATCTATTAGCTAAGATTAAACCCAGTGTTACTGCAAAACCATGAGGTATAGCAAATGAAGTAATTTTTTCTATAGCATGTGCAAAAGTATGTCCATAATTCATAGATTTTCGTTCATTTAATTCAAATTCGTCATGTTCAACAACTAGTTTTTTTACTGACAATGATAAATCAATCATTGATGGAAGATTATCTCTTAAATTGCCATTGAAAAACAGATTGTTGAAATCTTCAAATGATTTTTTTCCTCCAGTAACTGATAATTTTAAAGCCTCACCAATGCCGGACATCAAAATATCTTGGGGAAGTGAAGAAAGAAAATCTTCATATAATATAATTTTTTTTGGCGGGAAAAAAAGACCTAACTGGTTTTTCCCATCTCCAAAATTTATGCCAGATTTTGAACCAATACAACTGTCACACATGGCTAAAAAAGTTGTTGGGATAAATATCCAATCTATTCCACGCTTATAACAACTACAACTAAATGAAGTTATATCTTGAATTATTCCTCCTCCAATACATACTACTTTTGATCCCTTGTTTACTCCATTTTTTAATAAATACTCCATAAACTGACTAACACCAATCAAAGATTTAGAATCTTCAACTGCATCGACTAAAAATAAGTTTTTAATTTTAATTTTATCCTTGAAGTACAATTCGAAAACCTTTTTGTCGATTATAAAAAAGGAGTTGTGATTTTTTTCATAGAACAAAATTTCCTTCAAAATGCCCTTCTTACCCCAGCTTAAATCATACTGATGAAACTTTGATGTTATATCGAAACCACTTTTTAGTTTGAAATCAAAAATTTTTTTATCAATGAGAAATTGATTATTTTTCATAACCACCTACAGAATAACCCCCGTCAATGGTAATTGATTGTCCTGTCATAGATTTATTATTTTCAATTAGAAATTTTGCAAATAAAGCAATTTGATTACTATCGACTAAGTCGCCTGCAGGAATTTTATTAATTATTTGATTAATTTTATCTTCTGAATTATTCTTTCTTGTCATAGGAGTATCAACAAACCCTGGTCTTATTGTATTAATTAGAATATTTGGTGATAAATCAATCGAGAGAGACTTTACTATTCCTTCTAAGGCATGCTTAGATGTAACGTAAGGAAGTCTCATTTCTCTAGCTGTAAAACCATATAGTGAAGAAATTGCAACAACATTTATAATTTTATTCTCTTTTTTAAGATTTTTACAAATACTAACTAATGAAATAGCATTTATTTTTAAGTGATTAATAATAATTTTTTCATCTAAATCTGAAAACTTTGTTATTTGATTTATACCAGCAGAGTGAATAACTGCATCAAAATTTTGATTATCCATGAAATTATTAATTTTATCTACGCAAGATAAGTCAAGTTCAGTGGAAGAAGGTGCAATGACCTCATTTTCAGAACTTGAGATTTTCTCTAAAATAGATTTACCAATACCTCCAGATGCTCCTGTTAATAAAATCTTCATTTTTTACTTTCCTCAGTAAGATTAATATACATTAATTCTTTTAATTCATCCCTATCTAAAAAAGGAGCCTGATCTTCCAGTGGTCTTGAATAAATTTTTCCATCTTTATCTCTAAAAGATGATACTTTAGGTGCAAACTCCTGATTTTTATCTATAAATACCTCACATATAACAGCATTATTTTTTTTAAGTACTTTATTAATAATTTTTTTTGTTTCTCTTGAATCTTTAATTGCAAAATATTCAATATTGTGTGACTTGCTTATTTTAGAGAACTCAGGAAAATATAAATTACTATCTGGTCCACAACCTACTTGCCTATTGAAAAAATTATTTTGGGTTTGTCGTATAGAATGATACCCATCATTGTTTAAGATAAAAATTTTAATTTTCATATTATTTTTGGCTATTGTTGTTAGTTCTTGAATATTCATCATTATACTACCATCTCCTGCAATACAAATAATTTCTTTTTTATTATGCTGCCAAGCACCAATCGATGCTGGGAGTTCATACCCCATTGATGCACAACCTGAGTTAGTATACAATCTTTGGCCTTTCTTTATTTTTATTTCTTGAAAAGCAGATACGCATGCTGTCCCGTCTGCTGAAACAATAACTTGGTTTTCTTTTAATGCATCACTTAGCTCATTCATGAAATAATATGGATTAACTTTTTTTGATTTTTTGTAATCTGGATTAAAAACGGGGTAATTTTTTTTCACATCTTTACAATAACTTATCCAATCAGATTTTTCCTTGAAACCTTTAAGCTCACTTTTAAGAATTCTTGATAAAAAAGATTTTAAGTCATCTTGAATCGGATAATCTATAGATAATGTATGTTTTTCTAACTCATT
>MDSV01176399.1_pt1 | contig 11398 bp, 12 predicted proteins | sample 810851 | NCBI WGS metagenome assembly MDSV01 (sample SAMN05326640, study PRJNA326480) | marine metagenome | isolation source: seawater | place: Atlantic Ocean: North East | collected 2012 | reverse complement strand
CATATTCAATACATTACTATTTTTAATTTGTGGTTTTTTGGTATTTTTCATGGCTGCAGGTTTTGCAATGTTAGAGTCTGGAATGGTTACATCAAAAAGTGTATCCGTTATTTGTGCAAAAAATATAGGTTTAATATCAATATCAGGAATAATGTTCTGGATGTTTGGGTATAATCTAGCATATGGTATACCCGAAGGCGGATACATTGGTAGCTTTATACCATGGTCAGATGCTAGTGCAGTAGAAACTGGTTATGCAGATGGTTCCGACTGGTATTTTCAGATGGTTTTCTGTGCTACAACAGTATCAATTGTATCAGGTACTTTGGCTGAAAGGATAAAACTGTGGCCTTTCTTTTTATTTGCCGCAATTTTATCAGGAATTATATATCCAATAGTAATGGGTTGGCAATGGGGCGGAGGTTGGCTAGCTTCTCTTGGCTTCTCTGACTTTGCTGGATCAACTTTAGTACACTCTACTGGTGGAGCAGCAGCATTAGCAGGCGCAATTGTATTGGGACCAAGACTTGGAAGATTTACTAAATCTGGACAACCGGCTCCATTAAAACCGTTTGCAGCATCTTCAATTCCACTTGTTACGCTTGGGGTATTTATACTTTGGCTAGGTTGGTTTGGATTCAATGGTGGTTCACAATTAGCTATCGGAACAGCTGATGATGCAATAGCCGTATCAACAATTTTCCTTAATACATTTTTAGCTGGCGCTGGAGGAGTAATGGCTGCTGCAATTGTGACTAGATTGAATTTTGGGAAAACAGACGTTGTTCAAATGTTAAATGGATGTATTGGTGGATTGGTTGCGATTACAGCAGAACCTCTAATGCCTTCACCTATAGCTGCAATCTTAATTGGTGCGGTTGGTGGTGTGATAGTGGTTTACGGTACTAAACTTTTATTTTCACTAAAGGTTGATGATGTAGTAGGCGCTATACCTGCCCACTTGTTTGCTGGTATTTGGGGTACATTAGCTGTGCCGATTACAAATCCAGACACATCATTTGGAACACAATTAATTGGAGTTTTATCAATTAACGTTTTTGTATTCGTAATTGCCTTTATTGTATGGAATGTTATGAAATCAACGATTGGTATCAGATTAAGTAAAGAAGCTGAGACCAAAGGTACTGACGTTACAGAAACAGGCGTTATAGCTTACGCAATACGAGACTAACAAAATAACTATCTCTCTCTTTAGTTTGAAAAGAGGCCCCTCAAAAGGGGCCTTTTTTTATTTCAACTAATTTTTTACTTTATCAAAAACCTCATCAACACTAAGTTTTTTCATCTCATCTCTGTTTTTAATAAACAAATTATCGATATAATTTTTTGGCGTTATTGTTTTGATCTTTGTAAATTTGAGTTGGCTTATTGGACTATTAACAAACAAACCATAAGATTTTATATTTAGAGCCGCAGATAAATTTAGAGGACCTGAATTATTACCTATAAAATACTCGCTATTTAAAAGCACTTTTATAATTTCTAGCAAATTTAAACTAGAGCAGTTTATAAAAATTTTTTTTTTCGATAGCTGAATGATTTTATTTGCTACATGTTTGTTTTTTGGTCCACATATTAGATAAAAGTAGTCTGCTAAATTATTTTCATGAAGTTTTTCTGCTAACTTAGCAAAATATTCCTCTGGCCACATTTTGTAATTTTCAAAAGAGTCGACCCCTAATGCAATTTTTACTCCTGAATAAATTTTAAATTTCTCATTTAAATTTGTTAGTCTACTTTTATCAATAGTAATACTAGGAATTTTATTATTTATTATAATATTATTTATTTTTAAAAACTTTTGAGATTGTTCACTGTAATTTAAATTCCAATCCTCATCACTTAAAAAATTTTTACATGTGAGCCATTTTTTTTGTTTTTTAATTCCAGGTCCAATTATATTTTTAACTCTAGCAATTTTTGCCGCTATAGCAGGCCGATTAATCTTATCCAAAATATAGACGTACGAGAATTGTTCCTCCTTAAAAAAAAGATAGAGCTTAATTACATCAATCCAGTAAAATAATTTTTTTCTAAATTTATTGTAATGAAATTTCTCAATATGTTCTAAATCTGCTAATATATCTTTTGCTTGAGTAGTTTCTCTAGTAACCAGTGTTACTTTAGTTTTATGATGATCACTAATTGATTTAATATATGGAAGTTGCCATATCAGGTCTCCTAACTTATGGTGGGAATAAATTATACAAACTTTATTATTCATTTTTAAAATTTAAAGAAATATCCTCTCTTCTTTTCATATTAGAATTGTCAATATCTTTTATAGGATATCTATATTTAGATTTTTTCATATTGATTTCAAAATTTCTTGAGTTTAAAAATGTGAGTTCAATACAATTTGGATCACCTAAATTGTTAGTACCAGCGTAGTTATTCCCATGTATATGAATAAGTTTTAGTTCCTTTAAATTTTTTATAAAGTTTACAATATTATTTATATTTTCCGATATGTTATGAAATTCAATTAATAAACACATTATTTGTTTTTCAACTTTTCTAATATTGTGTAATATGCTGTATTCATCTCCTTCAATATCTATTTTAACTAAAACATCATGTAAATCTTCAATAGTTTCTATGAAAGATATTTCATTTAAATTCTCTGATTTATTAACTATTTTTTTTTTAATATGTAAATTATTACCTTTAAAAAAAAATTTGTAATCAATGTATTTGAATATATCTATTATTTTTTTAGGTCTTAGTTTTTTAAGTTTAATAAAGTTTATTAAATCTTTAATTAATCTTTTTTTCCAAAAATTATTATCTACTGTGTGGTCATAAGCAAAAATCTTACAGGAACTATTGAGTTTTAAATATTCTTTTTCAAATCTCCAATCATCACTTAAACCTAATGTTAATATAGTTTTTGTTTGATTAATAATTCTTTTATCAATTATATAACCACCATCAAAATTAGGACCTATTCTAACCAAGTTTTTTAAATCTACAGAATATGGTTTTAACTCTTTAGGTAGCATTTTTTAATTTAAAATTATTTAATTTTCTTTATAATAAATCTATCATGGAAATAAAATCCTCAAAAAAGTTAGTTGAAGAAGCTCTTTCTCAGATTAAAACTATTACCCCACAAGAGGCTCTTAATCAAATTGAAAGCAATAAATGCAACCTTGTTGATATAAGAGATATAAGAGAACTTCAAAAAGAGGGAAAAATTGATAAGGCATGTCATATTCCAAGAGGTATGCTCGAATTTTGGCTAGATCCAGAAAGTGATTATTTTAAAAGTGGCAAACTTGACATGGGTAAGCCCATGGTTCTGTTTTGCGCTGGTGGGCTTAGGTCAGCGTTGGCAACCAAATCTTTAATGGAAATGGGATTTAAGAATGCAAGTCATGTTGATGGTGGTTTTGCTTCTATGAAAGCAAATGGCTTTAAAATTGTTTAGTTATTCGAGAAGTTTTACATTCTTTGCATAGAATATTCTAATTAACCAGTAAAGCACAATCCCTAAAGGACCTACAAAATAAGTTAAGACAACCGGTAAAAAAACCAAATATTTTGAAATCATTAATTTTTGTGCATCATTTACAATCCACGATCCACAGAAAAGATTAATTGCTAAAAAATGTATCCAAAAAACAATTATAAAGGAGTCGTTTTTAAACAATTCTTTTAATTCCTTTATACCTAAATAAAGCGAAAAATTATTTAGAAAATTGTAACCTGTGTTAAAAAAATTATAAATAAGGAACGAAAATGCTGAAGCAAATATTAAAAATGGAATAATGGAGAGTGCAAAAAATCTACATATATTGGAGTTAGGTAAAAAAATTATAATAAACCAGATTGGCAGCACACCAATATTCATCCACATATAAATCATCTCAATTGTGAAAAAGGTGGATATTTGTTCTAACATAATTATATTTAATATATTACATCGATAAATGATTCACCTAAAAAATAAAAAAAAAACACTTGAATTAACTATTGAAGAAATGCGCAATTTTGCTTTAGTTTATATTGAAAAATACGCCCCTTCAAAACAACAACTTAAAACATATTTACTAAAAAAATATTTAAAAGCCAATATCACCAACATATCTAAAAATAACATAACAAGTTTAATTGAAATAGTTACAGAGGATTTAGAAAAAATGAAATTTATAAATGATAAATTCTACTCAGATTCCAAGGCAAAAAGTCTTATACAAAAAGGATTGTCTATAAACAAAATAAGAAACTATTTAATAAACAAAGGTATAGGAGAAAAATACATTAAGGATACAATAGAAAAAATCAATGAAAATAACGACGATCAGGATTTTTTTTCTGCCGTCAAAATTTGTAAAAAAAAAAGAATTGGTCCTTCAAGAAATGAGAATAATAGGCCTTTATTTTATAAAAAAGACATGGGTATTCTTGCAAGATCAGGTTTTGGCTTTGAGGTATCAAAAAGAGTTCTTGATATGGAAAAAAAGGAATATGAAAAAATAATTAATCTTCTTTAGTTTTTTTGTTTTTTGTACTTAAATAATAATCTATTTTATTTTTGATGTAATTTCTTACATAAACGAAAACCAATAAACCAAAAATTGAGACTGAAATTAAAATTATTAAAATTATTTTTAATTGTTCACTCATAATAAATTATTGGCTCTTTTAATTATTAAACTTGGATTTTTAAAATTTTCTTTACCATAAATTATTTTGTTTCCATCAAAATCAGTAATTATACCACCGGCATTCTCTAGAATTGCATGTCCTGCAGCTATATCCCATTCACACGCTCTTGGCTCACAAACATATCCATCAAATTCTCCAGCAGCAATTACACAAAACTTTAGTGAACTTTTCATTCTTACAAACTCTGTAACGTTCATTTGTTTGTGAATTTTCTCAATTTCAGGTTTTAATTTATTCGAGTAAGAAACCATTTTTATAGTTTTAGAATTTGTTAATTTTGCGCAAGTTAATTTTTTTACTTTTTCGTTTTTTATTTCGTATGAATCGTTTAACCCAAAAGAATAGAATAATCTTTTTTTTGAAGGTGCGTAAATTAATCCTGCGGTTGCCCTATTATTAATAATCAAACCTGCGTTAATAGTGAACTCTTCTAAATTATTTATATAATCATATGTACCGTCTATAGGATCAACCAACCAGAAATTTTTTAAATTTTTAGACGATTTATTATGATATGTCTCTTCTGATACTATGGGCATATCGGGGCAAAGATTTCTAATTTTTTTAATAAGAATATTGTTTACTTCCATATCTCCGTTTGTAACAGGTGTATTATCTTTTTTAATTTCTTGAATTAATCCTTTTTTTCTAAGCTCAATAGCTATTTTTCCCGCAAACAAAAAAGTATCAATTAGACTTTTTATTGTGTTTTCAATATTTATTTTATTCACTTCTTAATTTTTCCAATTTAATATGAATTGAATTAATCACTTTTTTTCCTACATTTTCAAAATTTACAGTTATTTTGCCATTTATATTAGACTGAACTTGGCCAATTCCCCATTCTTTTTTAATTGGATTAATTACCCTGTCCCCTGGTTCAAATTCTAATATCATTTAATTTAATTTATAATAGAAATAAGTATAAATACTATCAATATGAATTCAATTGGACTAAATAAAAAACCTAAGGACACCAAGGTTGTTGTGGCGATGTCAGGGGGTGTAGATTCATCAGTAGTTGCAGGTATGATGAAAAAAGAGGGTTATAAGGTAATAGGTATAACTCTTAAGCTATCAGATGATACACAAGAAGTAGCAAAATCAAAACAATGTTGTGCTGGACAAGATATTATGGATGCAAAAATGGTAGCAAACAAATTAGACATAGAGCATAAGGTGCTCTTTTACCAAAACAAATTTAAGGAAGGAGTAATAGATGATTTTGTAAATAGTTATTTAAAGGGTGAAACACCTATACCGTGTGTACAATGTAATAAAACTGTAAAATTTAATGACTTATTTGAGGAGTCAAAAAAACTAAATGCAGATGCGCTTGTTACGGGTCACTATGTAAAAAGCGTTATTAAAAACAATACAGTTTCAATGTATAGGGCAATTGATAAAAATAGAGATCAAAGTTATTTTTTATTTAATACTACAAAAAATCAATTAAATTACTTACGTTTTCCACTAGGTAGTATGTTAAAGTCAGAGACCAGAAAAATTGCAAAGCAATTAGATCTAAACGTGTCAGATAAACCAGATAGTCAGGATATTTGCTTTGTACCTAATGGAGATTATGTATCAGTCATAGAAAGGCTTAGACCAGATGCTTTTAAAAAAGGAAATATTAGAAGCACAGAAGGCAAAATTATTGGAGTACATGATGGAATTGTAAATTTTACTATCGGTCAAAGAAAAGGTATAAAAGTTGCTGCAGCTGTACCACTATACGTTATAAATATAAACTCTGAAAAGAATGAAATAACTGTTGGTACGAAAGAAAAATTGTTAAAAAAACAAATCTTTTTAAGAGATATTAATTTACTAGAAGATAAAAATTTATTTAAAAGCGAGATTTTTGTAAAGGTTAGATCGACAGGAAAACTTCTAAAATCAAAATTGAATTTTAATAATGAAAAAGCATCTTTAATACTTCTAGAAGAGGAGCATGGAATTTCTCCGGGTCAAGCTTGCGTATTTTATGCAAAAGATGAACTGGGTGAAAAAGTTTTAGGTGGTGGCTGGATATCTAAAGATTAATTTTTTTTCCATAAAAAATATGTAAGCAAGTAATAAAAAGATAAGATTATAAAATAGTTCCATTCTAAGAAATTATCAAACTCTTTAGGTAAATTATAAATCATTAAAATGAATAAAATTATAAGTGTAATAGTTAAAAAAGTATAGATAAAACAAATCTTAATTTTCAAAATATGTGGATTTATCAAATGAGATAATTTTACTTGCAAATACCTGAGTTTTTGAATTAAAAAAAATTGAGCAGTTAATTCAAATGAAATAAAGGAAACTATTACTAATTTTCTAAACAATTGGAAAATATTATTGTCACTTGGATGACCAAGAAAAAAAACATGTAAAATTAAAAATAAAGCTGACAGTGACCCAAATATAAAGTATTTTTCTATTTCTTTCCTACCCTCTATTGTTTGCAAAATATTTTTGTTAAAAAGCCAGTAAATAAACATCAAAATTGCTGCTATATACAAAGCTGGTTTAAAGATATAGTTCTGCGGAAATCTTTTTGCAATATTACTTATTGAAGTCTCACCAAATAAAAATGGATATATTTTCTCACCTGTTGGAGCATTGTATTTATTGCTATTTTTGATTTTTAATATTTGCTTTATTATAGACGGAAATTTATTATTTATGCTTAAGTAAAATGGATAATTTTTTATACAACTTTTATTTTTATCATTGTTTTTGGTAAAAACTATATAAGCTTCTGTTTCTAAAATATCTTCTTTTGTAAAATCTGATGTTAGTTGCTCTATATCACCATAATATTCATTATTAATGTATGAGTTATCAACTATATTAGTTTTAGAGCAGTTATCAATTTTATTATCCTTTATGAAATTGATGTTTTTACAGAAATTATTACTATCATTACACTTAACTTTTTGATTTATTAAAGTTTTATCTATTGAGTAGTTATAATTAAATTTTACCGATACTAAAAAATTATTTAAAAATAGAGCACCTAATATTGCTAAATTTGTAAACAGAAATAAATTAAAACTTATAATTACTAGTTTCCTAATATTTTTTTTGGATTTCATTAATAGTTGTAAAAATAACTATTTCTTTTTATTTTTTTTTCTAGCTCTTCTTTTTTTAGAGCCCATTTTTCTTCTACCACGGTGTTTTTTTGGATAGCCCATTTTGATCACAACTCCTTTTTAATTTATTTTGTTGACGTTATTTGTTGGATATAGCACTGTGTAGTCAAGTTATCAAATTTTTTATGGGATATTCGTTTAAAACATTTTTAAAACATACAGCTAAAGATTTTCACAATCACTCAGTAAATCCTCCTGTTGTGAGGGCCTCAACCATAATTTTTAAATCTATGAATGATATAAGGAAAACACAGGCAAGATATAAAAGAGATCCTAGAGGGGGTTTTTTTGACTATGGCAGGCAAGGAACCTCAACAACCCATATACTACAAAAAATTTTAACAAAATTAGAAGAATCATATCATGTTTTTCTAACTCCAACTGGATTTGGTTCGGTTTTTTTAGCAATATTTAGTGTAGTAAGGCCTGGAGACGAGATACTTGTTGCTGATCCTGTTTATAATCCTACCAGAATGTTAACTCAAGATTTTTTAAAAGAATTTCAGATTAAAACAGTTTTTTATAATCCACATGATTTAAATTCTATTAAAAATAACATAACACAAAAAACTAAATTAATTTTCGTAGAAAATCCAGGAAGTAATACTTTTGAGTTTCAAGACTTATCAAAAATAATATCAATTGCAAAAAAAAATAAAATTTATACCGCAATTGATAATACTTGGGCTACTCCTTATTTTTTTAAACCCATAAAAATTGGCTTTGATATGTCTATAGTTTCTGCAACAAAATATTATTCAGGACACTCAGACGTAATGGGAGGAAGTTTGGCAGTTAACAAAAAGGTTTTTAAAATTGTAGAGAAAACCCAGAAAATTACAGGTTTAAGATTAGGACCTGATGATGCGTATTTGATTACAAGAGGTTTAAGAACTTTAGATGTGAGACTCGACAAGCATCAAGAAAACGCAAAAAAAGTTGCATCTTTCTTAGCTAAAAATAAAAAAGTTAAATTATTATATCCTTATAAAAAAGGATCATTGAATTATAAGTTTTGGAAAAAGTATTATTCAGGAGCCTCTGGATTGATGGGTATTAAGTTAAAAGCAAAAAATAAGAAGTCCGTAATTAAGTTTGTCAATTCATTAAAATTATTTGGATATGGTTACAGCTGGGGAGGATTTGAAAGTCTTGCTCTGCATCAAGGAAAATCAGAAAGAGGCAATAGAAAGTACTTAAAATTAGACACAGACGAAAGATTAGTAAGATTACATATAGGATTAGAGGATCCAAAAGAATTGATTGAAGATTTAAGGAAATCCCTTAAATACGTTAAATGAGTTCTGGAAAGTTTATTCAAAATAATACTGCATTAGTTACTCTTATTGCTGCGTGCTTGGTGGTTCTAATCTCACTTAGCGTAAGACAAGTTTTCGGTATGTTCTTTATGGACTTCAATAAATACCTAGGAATTACTAATACTGAATTTGGATTAGCTATTGGAATTCAAATGTTAGGATGGGGGCTTTCAGGTCCAATTTTTGGTGCTTTAGCAGATAAATATGGTGGCCATAGAGCAATAAGTTTAGCATTTATATTTTACATACTTGGAATCTATTTCTTATATGCAGGTCCTAACACAGGTATTTATTTTCAAATAAGTTTAGGAGTTTTAATTGGAATCGGTTGTGGTGGTACAGCAATTAGTATTCCAATGTCTATAGTAGGTAAGCATTTTCCATTATCTAATAGAACAATTGCAATGAGTATCGTTACGGCAGTAGGTTCATTTGGCTATTTTATTTCCCCTATTTTCACAAATTATTCTTTAGGGTCTAATGGATGGATTCAAACTTTAATATATTTCATGATTTTTTTGATAATTGGTTTATTTGTTGCTTTTTTTGTTAGATCCCCAAGCTCTCAACATTCTCTCGAAGCTTCTAACGAACAAAATACATATAGTGCATTAAAAGAGGCGTTTCAAAACAAAAGTTATTTACTTCTTGTTTCAGGATTTTTTGTTTGTGGATTTCACATTACCCTAGTTGGTACACACGTTCCAAAATATGTGATCGATAGAGGAATGGATGATTGGACAGCAGCTATGATTTTGTCACTAATTGGATTTTTTAATATTTTTGGCTCACTATTAAGTGGTTACTTGTCTACAAAAATGAGTAAAAAAATTATCCTGAGCGCAATTTATTTTTTAAGAGGAATATCTATATGTTTATTTATATTTTTACCTCCTAGTTTTATTAATTCAATTATTTTTGGGGCAAGCTTTGGTTTTTTATGGTTATCAACTGTTCCAGCAACAAGTGGAATTGTTGCTCATATCTTTGGAACGAAGTATTTAGGTCTTCTTTATGGACTTGTTTTTTTGAGTCATCAAATAGGTTCATTTTTTGGGGCTTATCTTGGAGGTTTATTCTATGATTTGTTTGGGTCCTATGACTATGCGTGGTATTTGGCAATTGCATTATCTATATTTGCTGGTTTAATACATTTACCAATAAAAGAGCAACCAGTTGAGAGATTACAAAAAGCATAAATTTAAATATAATCCTTTTTTGGAAAAATTATATCAATCCAATAAAGCATTAATTATTTATAAAGTGAAAAATGGATATGATATTTATACTGATTTTTCAAAAAAGATAATTTTAAGTAATAAAAATATAAAAAATTTTTTAAATAAATTTAATAAAAAAAAACTATCCAAAGAAACTGATTTATATATTGGTTTTTTTGGCTACGAAATTTTATGCAATATGCTAAAAATCAAAATTAAAAATCAAAAAAAAATTAATTTTTACAAGGGTATATTTTACAAACCCGAAACTATTATTAAAATTAGAAAAGATATTAAAGTTTTATCAACACTAAAAAAATTCAAATTTAAAACAGTTTTTAATGAAACACAGATTCTATCTTCTTTTAAATTAAACATTGAGTACAAAAAATATAATAAGATTTTCAATATTTTTTCAAAAAAAATAAGACAAGGAGAGACATATCAAATTAAAATTTGTACTAAATATAAAAATAAGTCAAAAATTAACCCTATAAATTTCTTTTGGAAATTAATGAAAGTTAATGCTGCACCAGAATCTTTTATGATAAGAGATAAAGATTACTCAATAGTAAGCTGCTCTCCAGAAACTTTAATACACAAAGTGGGAAATAAAATAATAACAAAACCTATTGCAGGAACTTTAAAAAAGCAGAGTAATATTAATGCTAGAAAAGCTCTAAAGTACTTTAGAAATAATAATAAAGAAACAAAAGAACACAATATGATAGTTGATATGGAAAGGAATGATCTTTCAAGAGTTTGTATTCCAGGAACTGTCAAAATTAAAAAAGAAAAATTTGTTGAAGAATACAAGCACTTATTTCATTACGTTACATCTATTCAAGGAATTCTAAAAAAAGAAATAAGTATAAAAAAAATAATTGAATCCATGATGCCAGGTGGTTCGGTTATTGGTTGCCCAAAAATTAGAACCCTTGAACTTTTAAATGATCAAGAAAAAGAAGATCGAAATATATTTACAGGAAGCTTTGGTTATATAAAATTTAATCAGGAT
>MDSV01192047.1_pt1 | contig 11399 bp, 10 predicted proteins | sample 810851 | NCBI WGS metagenome assembly MDSV01 (sample SAMN05326640, study PRJNA326480) | marine metagenome | isolation source: seawater | place: Atlantic Ocean: North East | collected 2012 | reverse complement strand
GCAGTCCTAAAGGCTGCTGGTGTGGATGTAGACGCTGCCCGTGTGAAGGCACTAGTTGCTTCACTAAGTGGTGTTGACATCGCTGAAGCTATGGCTACCGCTGTCGCTGCCCCTGCCGCTGCTGCACCTGCTGCAGCTGCTGCTTCCGCTGACGCTGCACCTGCTGCAGAAGAGGAAGAAGAGGAAGAAGACGATGGTGGCGGCTTCGAGGGACTTGGCTCTCTCTTCGGCTGAAGTCAGGATTGAATCTAACTGATCCAATAGAACACGTGGGCCAATTTGGCCATCAGCGTGAGCAGGGTCCAGTTACGGTTACCCAAGCGGTCCACAGTCCGTGGTCAGCCTCGCCCACATGTTGGGCTGGGGATTGCGAGACAGACCGTAAATGGACCATCCACAAACCTCCCCTCCGCCAAGGAGGGGAGGAATGTGGCCTTTCCAGCATTCGATTGAGGAATGCACCCCCTACCTTCTTCATATCTTACAGTCTGGGTTTAGTTAATGCTCAAGCGTAAGGAGTTCACTTTGGAGGTTTCAACCTCTCCAATTGAGAACGTCAAAGCCTTACGCTTGCTTGTTGAATCCAAGGATTGGTCTCTAACTACTCATGAGGGTAGTAGATTAGTTGACCGTTTTGCAATTTTCATTCCTATGGCACAGAGTGCTAGAACTCTGGGTATTGAGTTAATGGATGGACCTCTCAAAGGATTGGAAATGCACTCTTGGGCTGAGACCAAAGGGAGTGCTGGTGCAATAAACATGACAGCTTGGACTATCCCTGGTGGTCAAGGCAATGAAGAGGCGATGGATCTAATTCGAGAATGGGCAAAGTCACTTCCAAGATGTCCATGGAAGTGGTCTTTTGGAGAAAGAAGTAGAATTGGCTATCTATTGCCCGTTTTCAGGCGCTCCCGCAAGGCTTTTGCCAAGTTAGGATTGACTAAATGGGATAAGAAATGAATCAAAACCTTTGGAAACTAGCACCTTCCCAGCACACATACCGGAGGCGAGATTATGGCGTTCATGGATGACCTGAAAACCGACCAAAGAACACAGATTCTAGTTGCTGGAATGGTCTTTTTCGCAATTGCTTTCCCTGTTTACTTCAACTTCGCTTCTAAGAATGTAGACGATTACGACGTATCAGGCCCTGTTGGAAATTACTCCGTTGAGGGAACCTACTCCTACCACCAAATCTCATCGGGTTCACAATACATTGATGATGGTTCTACCGTTGAAATCATTGCAAATTCAGATGCTGCTGTCGATGATATAAAAGGCAAAAATTTGGTTGGTGTAAGAGCCACCTTGACTTATGCCGATGATGAATCAGGAGGTGGATTTCCATGTGCAGGATACCAAACCTCTGATGACCAGGTTAGTGCATCATTAGAATATCCCGAGGTTATTCCAACTAATGGACAGGTTCTGTCTGGGGAATCAATCGCAGTAGAATGGCATGAATCAAGTATTGTAAATACTAATGTTAGTAATATGAGCGAATCAGGAATAGAAATGCTACTCGATGGAGATGGCTGGGGCGAGGGAGAACACTATCTTGGCATTTCTGTCACAGTAGTTGAGGGAGGCGGTACTGGAAATTGCCAAACCTCAGACGATGGTGAAGAAGTCTCATGGGTAATCGAACTAATTTCACTCGAATACACAATTACTCAAATTGAGTAATCAATCCAATAGTTTGCTGATATTGATTATTGGTGAAACTCTTTCATCAATCATAGCAAGAATTTCGTCGAGAGTAGATTGGTCATTTGCCTCAACACGCATAACCAAGATCGGTTCAGTGTTTGACTTCCTTGCTAAGTACCAAGCTTTCTGCTCACCGCTATCGTCATTGAATCGAACTCTGACTCCATCTATTGTTGATGAATCGAAATCTGAGAATGCTTCAGTAATCGCAGCAACTGTTTGCAACTTTTCTTCTTCAGGACAAGGAACCTTTACTTCACCAGTGGTTGGAAGATTTGGTGCAAGTCTGTTCAGTTCAGAACTGAATGAAAGTCCATCACGTCTCGACCAAAGTTCGAGAAGTCTTGCTGCATTGTATAGAGAACAGTCGAATCCATACCATCCTCTGTCAGCCATGAAAATGTGGCCACTCATTTCAGCAGCCATCAGCGCATCATGATTAGCGGCCAAAACTCGCTTCATGAAGGAGTGGCCAGTCTTGGCCATCATTGGTCTGCCTCCAGCAGAAACGATAGCCTTCTCAACATTCATTGAACACTTCACGTCATAGATTAGCAAATCTTTGCCATCTTCTTTACCGACTACGTCTTCGGCAAGAAGGGCGATCAATCGGTCAGGATAAACGAAATCACCTCTCTCATCAACGGCGCCAATTCTGTCGCCGTCACCATCTGCACCCAATCCCAACTCGAGGCCGTTGTCAACTACAACCTTGGCAAGATCAACCATGTTGTATTCTCGAGTTGGGTCTGCACCATGATTTGGCTCAGTATTGTCCCAATCGCAGTAGAGGTCAATGTGTTCTGCTCCAATCATATCGAGCAATTTTACCATCGCTGGACCAGGAACTGCGTTACCACAATCCACTGCTACTTTCACAGGCCTTACCAATTTGCCAGTTGATGCTACAATCGCTTCTAGGTATGCATCTTCGTGAGGATGGTCGATTGCTTCACCAGTGCCTTCTCTGAAATTTCCAGCAAGGAACACATCCTTCAATTCTTGAATCTCTTCACCTGCTAAAGGCAAAGTCCCTCTACACATCTTGAATCCATTATGGGTTGGCATAGGAAGGTGAGATGCAGTTACCATCACTCCTCCATCAACAGGTAAAGTCCAGCATGCATGATACAAACAGCCGGTTGAAACTATTCCCAAATCTAGTACTCGAACACCAGAATCCACAAGCCCTTGAATTAGGTTAGATGCATATCCCGGACTCGATTTTCTGATATCTCTTCCGACTGCAAACGATTCACATTCAAGGTATGTCGCCATCGCTCGGCCTAATCGGTAGGCGAATTCATCGGACAAATCTTCTCCAGATAGTCCACGAATATCGTAGGCCTTGAAGCAGTGAACAGGCCACTCTCCCATGTGCAGGCCTGAGAGTCTTATCGTATGACTTCATCTCCTCATCAAGAATGAAACAGTCAACCCAATCGTAAGGAAAATTCCCCATTCTAATAGTGCATTATTCCACCATGCTACCGCTGTAAAGGCGGTCAAAATTGGAAGACTTATTTTCAATAATTGGGGCCATGTCATAAGCCCTTCAGGGGGCTTTTCGAGGTATGGCGTTCCTGGCATGATTTTCACTCAGCATCAATTTGTATCGATTGCTTGAACAACAATTTCTACTTTAGCACCTGCAGGTAATGCACCAGCTTCAAACGCAGCACGTGCGGGTTTAATCTCCATAGATTCAACCCATGCGCCATAAACCTCGTTCATTGCTTGGAAGTCGCCAATGTCGTCTAACAGAACCTGAGCAAAACAAACAGCATCCTTTGTTACTCCAGCAGCAGCCAGTAGTGCATCGATTTTCGCCAGTGCACCAGCGGTTTGTGACGCTGTATCATCTCCGGCTTCCACATCTATTTGACCAGATAACCAAATCACTCCACCTGACTTTACTCCAGGTGTATATGGTCCATACAATTTTGAGCCAGGAACACTAATCGCTTTCTTCTCCATATCTAGGTGCACAAGGTGGTGGCACATCAAAATAGCCCGTCATTGTCGAGTGTTTATGGCGAGTGGCTGGGTAATAGATCACCCAGCCCATGCAAGATTGCTAGCCCCGATAATGCGAGAACTATCTAGTCCAAACGATGTAATCATTGCATGTGATAGGCAAGAGGTTCGAGCGATGCTTGAGAACAGCGATGGCCATCTTCCTCGAAGAAGAACTGTTTGGGTTCCTAGGCCGGTTGGAAAAGGAAGATTTCGCAAGGCTTGGACGCGCAGTAGAATTTCAAAAAAGGCGCTAAAAACTGTGGAAAAAGTAGTGTCAGTTGGAGCGCCAATAGAACTGAGGGTTGCGCCTCGTAAAGCACGACGTATCTACATTACAGATACAGAAATAAATCACGTTGCCCACAAGTTAGCACAGCCAACAGACGTCATCATTCCTACTCATTTCATCGATTCTCTAGCAGGTCCATTGATGAAGAAAAAATGTGATTTTCATCGAATTGACGGCTTACATGGCCACATACATTTGCACCCACATATTCGTCCTAATATGATATGCGAGCCTCCAAAAGTCATGGTTAGAAGATTGATTGGAAATGGAGTTCATGATTCTGAAGAGGTCATTCAAATACCTGAAGGTTGGCTGGAAGGATTGGAAGTAACCAATGCAGATGAAAATCAGTATGAAGGCAACCCTTGGGATTTGACAACTAAGATCTCTCAAATGAATGGTGTAATTACACAATCCGTGACTTTAGCAAGTGAAGCGGTTTTGCTTGGAGTGCCTACATTATTGGTTAGTAAGGCAAAAAGAGGATTTCTAGAAAGATTGGTCAATGATGGTTATCCCCTATTTATCGCAAGAGAGACCGATGAATCAATTCTAGCAGCTTGGTTGGCTGGAATGCACCTAACCGAAGCACTAGAAGAGCCTGACTGGCCCAATACTAAGTCAGAAATTATCAACTTCATTAAGGATTGAAAGATGGTCGCCAGCCATTTCTTCAACCTCAGAAATCTTGTACCATTTTGCACTTGCTGCATCATCTCCAGCAGTTGGCTCTCCATCTGCAGATACGAGATAAGCCAAGGAAACGATATGTCCTCTAGGGTCTCTGCTTGGACTGCCCCTTACACAAAGTATCCTAATCAATTCACCATCAATTCCACACTCTTCTTTCAGTTCACGAATTACAGCCAACTCAGGGTCCTCGCCTTTTTCTACGAAACCACCTGGAAAAGCTAGCCTTCCTTTCCAAGGCTCATTCCCTCTTTCGATAAGTAGAACCTCATCATTACGAATTACAACAGCATCTACTGCCAATGACGGTTGAGGCCACTGACCACATTCATCACAACTCGGCATATCACTCACCAAATCTACGCTTGCGTGCTTGATATGTTTGAATCGCTTTGAGCAACTCCTTTTTCGAGAAAGAAGGCCAGTAAACGTCTGTAAAATACAACTCAGTGTATGCCATTTGCCACAATAGGAAATTCGAAATTCTCTCTTCCCCAGATGTTCTAATGACTAGATCAGGATCCGGCATATCGGCAGTATACAATCTGCGACTGACCTCTTCTTCATCTATTGATTCTAGAGATAAATCTCCTGCTGCATGGTCTTCAGCAATCGATTTAATCGCTCCTAGCATTTCTTCTCTGCTTCCATATGCAAGACAAACCGTGAAGGTGTAATCACCATAACTCGCGGTTTTTTCTTCAGCATAAGTAATGGCTTCATTAACAGATTCAGGTAGTAATTCTCTTCGTCCAATAATCTGAACCTTGACCTTATTTTCATGAATTCTTTCATCATCGGCAATGTCTCGCAATCCCTCGACATAGAGGTCGAATAGACCTTTCAACTCCTTTTCTGGTCTACTGAGATTTTCCGTAGAAAGAGCGTATACTGTGAAGTAGTGTATTTTTAATTCTAGAACCCAATCAAGGACCTGTTCGAGTTTCATTTTTCCCATCTTATGTCCAAGACCCGTTTGAAGCGCTTTGGACCAAGCAAATCTCCGATTTCCATCCATAATAATTGCGAGGTGATTTACCTTCTCAGGGTGCTTTTTTACTTCACGTAGAAGTTTTGATTCAACAGCGGAACCGAGAACGTCTCCAAGGCGATTACTGATACCCAAGTCATCGCCCCCTCTAACTCTCCGATTCACTTCAACCGTTTGAGTTAATCCCCATTGCCTCCTCGGCCTGAATCATGGAGTCCCATCCTTGGTGGCCAAAGGGCATTGCCCTGTCACATAGTGATAACTCCATAACCACTTCATGGGGCACTTTACCCATGCATATTCCAAATGTTAGCTTAGAGTGGTGGAATTCAATTGAGGACACCTGGGGAGATTGGCCGAAAGCATCGAAAATGGAATTGATCGAAGAAAACAGAACAGGTATGTGGTATGATCTCGGCGATTACAAAGCACTGATTGTCCCGATTCCAACTGGAAAACAAACGTCTCGCTTGTGGAGAAATCCACAACTTAGGAATTCACTAAAATCACATCTGCAATTACCTGTAGCGGGAGTAGATAGAGACGGAGACCACATTCTTGTATATCCAAAAGAAGAGCCTAGGAAAGTATCTGCAAAATCGCTGGCTGGGTTGCATAATGCGCTAATTTCGGGAAATTGGACAACTCCTCAGGATGAATATGGGTGGAATGATCGATTGAAAAAAGTCGAAGATACTCTCAAAACAAGCACACTTTGGCGAGCCCCTCACACTTACAATACAATCGGGATTCCTAGAATTGAATTGGATGGAATGATGCCAGTTCCAATCCCATTCAGTGAATTTATCCTATGGCAGAAGGACACAAATTTGCCGATGATTAGGCAAGTGATGAAGCATGGAGTCATGCTTGAGTGGAGGAGTTTAATCTTAGCAAGGTACTGTGGTGAGGATGTAATGCGAACCGCTACCGGTGGCATAGCTCATATCATCTATGATTTGAAATTGCTAGAAAAAGCAGAAGCAACAGCATTCGATTTAGACTCGAAAGAATTGGACAAGTATCTTGACGGAGTAGACCGATTCCAAGCGAAATTAGGCATCATGCGCTTAATGCGGATGGGAAGCCCATTGGCGATTTTTGGTTTGATTGCAACATTCATGTTAGGGCGTGCTGGAGAGTTCGACAATCCTAGTATTGGCTACTGGACTTTTGGAATAATTTGGGCTATATCCGCTGTTGCGTACACTCTTACCGAACCAGATTGGCGTCAAGAGCTGTGACGCCTTCTGTTGTCGTGGAAGTTCAAGTCGTGACTCTTTGCTAATTGCATAACATCAATCAAGAAGCCATCTCTTGCTTCTCTCTCAACTTTACCACTGTTAATATTCCAGTAAATGTTGCAACCAATATCTATTGCATCTGGTCCAAGAGATGATACTCTTGCAAAAGAGTCCTCTTCTTTCATGGTCTTCTCATGACCGGAAATTAGGTCGGCAACTCCGTCACAGAAATCAGAAACCTTAGCCGGGTCAGAGTTGATGTCTAACTTGAAAATTGGTTGCCATCTTCTGAACCTACGCTTGCCCCAGTTCTCAACCGGAGTGTTTGCTAGGTTTGCATTTGGCATTGTGATCACAGTATCTAGGCTGGTTCGAATCAGAGTTGTTCGCAGTCCAATCTCCATTACCTCTCCTTCTACTGAACCAATTACGACCCAATCTCCAACTTGGAATGGCCTATCCAAAAGAACTGTTGTTGCTCCGAAAATATTCGAAATCGTATCTTGTGCTGCTAGTGCCAATGCAAGACCTGTAATTCCTAGGCCAGCAACCATAGTGGTCAAGTCGAATCCAAGTGCGTCAGCGATGAATACTAATCCAAAGATTACAATCAAGAATCTCATAATGCTCTCAGCCGCTGAAACGACGGTTTTCTGCGAACCGTCCAATTCACCATCATCATCAGTCCATATCACGAAAGCATGGATAACTCCAACGAATCTGAAAGCAGTTACAACCAGAGCCACTACCATGACCAATTGCAAGATAGAAATGATCCAATCCATATCTTCGATAAAATAGATTCCCGCCCAACTTCCGGCGGCAACTCCAAGCGCTCTGCCGGAATTTGAAAGCGCTTCTTTTGCAACTTCACTACCAACGCTGATGGTGCTGAAAATTTTAGGGAAAATCAAACCGGTTAATTCTCTAATTATCAGGATACTTATCAATAGCAATCCGGCTGTGATAAAACTCTCCATACTGACTCCGTACAGTTCTTTGTCGTGTCCGGGTATAGCTTCGATTATGCTCTGCATATTCGCCTCTATCGTACTAAGGAAGATGTTGTTTTCGCTTCAATTTACTCGAAATAGCCCCCTTAAGGGGCTAATCCACTGACACGACGCTTTGAAGAGGGGGTATGACTTGGAAGGGTCGGTAGCCATGCGATTTGAGTCCCGAAAAACTTCGCTTACGATTTTACTTCTACCCTTTTTGCTATCATTCCTGTCTCCTGTTGTGAGTTCTTCTTTCAATCAAGATGCTGAAGAAGGGTTAGCGCCATGGGAGATTTGGGATCAGGATGATGAAGGGAAATACATCTCTTGTGAATTAGATGGTGATGACAATTCTCAGTGTGACTATGTTTTCCCTTGGGGCGGCGATCCAATGATGCAATTCAAGGAATACTACACATTCGAGGACATAAGGGATAGGATGATGAGAATTGCAGCAGATAATCCTGATTTTATCCAATACCATGAGGGCCTCAATGGTGGAACAAATGCTCGAGGTGAAGAGACTTCTGCTGACACATACAAAGGATGGGAGTACAGAAACCCCTCTCCTTGGTTGAAAATCACAGGCGATGTCGAAGGTGGGGAATACAATGCCTTCAATGGTGATACAGGGAATTATGCTGATAGGCCAGACGTAATGATTGTTGGCAATCATCACGCAAGAGAGTGGATGAGCCATACAACTCCAATGCTATTTTTGGAAACCGTCGCATATTACTACGGCGGCGGCCCCGTTGACAATGACGGTGATGGACTAATCGATGAAGACCCATTTGGAGATGCTGATGGTGATGGTCACATAGACGACGATGGAGACTGCCTAGCATTAGAGGCCAAATATCAGGACAGCAACGGTGATGGAAAGCCGTGTAACCCAGGAGACTTTGGTGTTGATGAAGACTTCAGTGAGGTCGAATTAACCAATGATATCAACAATCGTGAGATTTACCTAATTCCTCTTCTAAACACAGACGGTTTCATTTACGATCAAACAGTATTCTGCCCAGCACCAGCTTGGGAATCTTGCCCTAGTGGCGGTTGGAGAAAGAATTTGAGAAACAATGGTCCTGAGTTACTGCCAGATCCAAATGAAGAAGTTGACGAAGATTGTGATGGTGTCGACCTAAATCGAAATTACCAATTCGAATGGGGATGGCCACTGGGAGCAACAATTCCTCTTGTTCCAGGAACATGCACTCCAGCAGAGGATGAGCGAGCTGGAATTTCGAATAACGATGTTTACACAGGTCCCTTTGACACTACAGACAATGATGGAGACGGTCTTGTCAATGAGGATAACGTCGACGGAGAAGACGATGACAATGACGGCAAACTTGACGAAGACTGGGCAGGGGGCAACTCAGAACCTGAAACAAAATTCATTCAAGATATGACAGAAATGAATGATGATGACGGTGATGGAGCCTCTGATTACAAGGCTACACTGACCTACCACTCCTACTCTGAATTGGTCCTGTATCCATGGGGTCACTGCACAGGATGTCAAACTGTAGACCATGATCAATTGGTATACCACGGTGACCAGATGGCTGAAATGACAGATTACACTAACATGCAATCATCTGACCTATATCCTACAACTGGAGATTTTTGTGATTGGCATTACGGTGTTCACGGCTCTTATTGCTACACTATGGAAATCGGTACTGCATTCCACCAGCATGAAGATGATATCGACCACATTGCTGTAAGGAACAACGGTATCGCCTTTTACATGACAAAGATTGCTGACAATCCAAAAGAAAGAGCAGATTTGGCAATGTCTAACGTAGTTAGAAATCAGATTTTGCAAGAACCAAGTGATTTGTCTATACCATCATCGGGTAGTATTCCAGTTTCAATGTGCTTGGACACCTCATTCTCCATCGACCTTGAGATGAAGAATTCACATATAATGTATAGAATGGTAAAGCCTAGCAAGCAACAATCGGATTATGGTCCGAGAGAATGGTACACAGAAAGTTGGTCAATGGCTCAACTTTCAGTTGCTGAAGGAGAAACTTGTGAATTGCTAAACGATACCGGTGAAGGATACAGGGTTGTTGCCAACTTACCAGTTCAGGATGATGAAACAGGGTATTTACATTACAAGGCAATGGTTTCAACACTCGGTGGAACTCAAAAGATTGAATATCCACAAGGCTCAAGTTACTACGAACTAAAAATCGACTACAGGGCTCCATATGGAGCCGTCTTTGGCTCACTAATGTTGTTCGCAACAGTAGCAGTATTCGTTTGGGGAGGACTCGGTGTCTGTTTGCGTATGATGATGGATGATGACCAGATGAAAGATGCAATTCTAGATGCAGAGTTTGTGGAGGAGGCTTCCTCATGAGCCAAACTTCTGACGAGTTCAGTGGCAGAATGGGGCTTATCTTCGCTGCAATCGGAGCTGCAATCGGGACAGGAAACATCTGGCGTTTCCCAAGAATGGTAGGAGCAAACGACGGTGGAACCTTCCTAATTCCGTGGCTGTTTTTCCTATTCGTGTGGTCTATTCCTCTTGTGATTGCTGAGTTCGCACTAGGTAAGCGTAGTCGTACTGGAACAATCGGTACATTCCGTATATTCGCAGGTAAAGGGTATGCTTGGATGGGTCTATGGACAGCATGGATTTCAACCGCTATCGGATTCTATTATGCTGTAGTAGCGGGTTGGTGTCTGAAGTATTTCCAACTTGGTATTACGAATGGTTTGGTTGGAGAAAATGTTGATACACAATTGGTTTGGAATGAATTCCTACAATCTTCCGGCTCAGTTATTTTCTTCCAGTTTTTGGTGATTGCAATAACTCTGTTAGCAATATGGAAGGGTGCTAAGGCTATTGAGAAAGTGAATGTAGTTCTGATGGTTTCTTTATTCGTATTGTTATTCATGTCTCTTGGTCTTTCACTTTACATGGATATGGCAGACGGAACGTTGGATGGATTCCTATTCATGTTCACAGTAAATTGGAGTTCTCTAAGCGACCCTGCAATTTGGATCAATGGATTATCACAATCAGCATGGTCTTGTTCTGCAGGTATGGGTATGGTCATCACTTACTCTGTTTACATGAGAAAGGACGAGGATACTACGCTAAATGCATTTACTATGGGCTTAGCAAACAATTCAATTTCAATTATTGCCGGTTTGACAGTATTGTCGGCAATTTTCGCAGTCTCTGCTAACCCATTAGACACGGTTACAGGTGGTTCATCAGCAATCACATTCCTTGCTTTACCAGAGGTTTTCGCACAGGCTCCAGGAGGAGGTATGGGCGCATGGGTAATGATGACAGGATTCTTCCTAGCTCTATCGTTCGCAGCAATTACCTCGATGATTTCGACGGTAGAATTGTGTGTAAGGAACTTCGTAGACCATGGATATGAGAGAGAGAAGTCAGTTCTTCTTACCTCTATTGCAATCTTCATCTT
>MDSV01202330.1_pt1 | contig 11401 bp, 9 predicted proteins | sample 810851 | NCBI WGS metagenome assembly MDSV01 (sample SAMN05326640, study PRJNA326480) | marine metagenome | isolation source: seawater | place: Atlantic Ocean: North East | collected 2012 | reverse complement strand
ATAATGTATTATTTTAATGAGGTAATAAAACCCTCAGTAATGCAAAATGGAGAGCGTATAGCAGTTCCTGTTATATATGGTTCACCCGAAAGATGGAAATCTATCCAAAAAGATGCTTTTTATAGAGACAAGAAGGGGGCCATAATGATGCCTATTTTAATGTTCAAAAGAGATAATATAGAAAAAAATAGATCATTAGCTAATAAGTTAGATTCAAATGATCCTAATCTATATACTTCATGGCAAAAATCATATAACGAAAAGAATTTTTATAGTAATTTTGGATTACTAAATAATAGAGTACCTACAAAGCAATTTATAGCAAATGTAGTGCCTGATTATGTTAATTTAACCTATAGTTGTATTGTACAAACTTATTATGTAGAGCAATTAAATAAAATAATAGAAGCAATAAATTATGCTTCTGATTCTTATTGGGGTAATCCTGAAAGATTTAAATTTAAAGCAACTATAGATAATTTTACTACAGTAACAGAATTACAACAAAGTCAAGAAAGATTAGTAAGAGGCACATTTGAGATAAAAATGTATGGTTATATAGTACCTGATATTATCCAAAAAGATATAACAGCTGTCAAAAAATATAATGAAAAATCCAAAATAACATTTGGTATAGAAACAGATTCAACATCTCAAAGGTACGAAGCAGATCCTACTACAACCCCTGATGGTAGAAGTACAAGAGATCAATCAGGAACCGCAAGATTAGGTTCATCTCCTACATCTTTTACAGTTCAACCTACACCAACACCTAATGTAATTTTAAGTGATTTACCAACTTCAGACCCAGGAATAGCAGGTGTATTATGGAATGATGGAGGTACACCAAAAGTATCAACAGGTTAATATTTATAATAGTAAAAAAAATTCGATGGCAAGTAAAGTAAGATTTGTAGATAGTAATATAACAATAAGCCCAGGAGCAGAGGGAACTTCCCATTCAGCTATATCAGCTAGTTATGCTCTATCAGCTTCATATGCTGACTATGCAGTTTCAGCTTCACATGAAATAGTAAAAGAAGTATCATCTTCATATGCAGATACTGCTTCTTATGCTATTACAGCTTCATATGCTTTAAATGGTGGAGGAAGTGGGGGAAGTGGAATATTTACAGAAACAGGTTCTTATTATGCTACCACAAACGATTTACAAGTAACAGGTTCATTTAAAACCACAGACTTAATAGACATTTCTTTACCCTCAGGTTCAGCTTTTACTATACATGAACCTGATATAGACCAACCAAATAGATTAGATTTCAGATTTGACCAAGGTAATCCTATGTTAGAAATATCATCAAGATCTTCTACAAGTTCATTATATTTAAGATCAAATGATACAGATAATGGGTTAATTTTAGACAGTCTTGGAAAAATAAAGTTTGTAGCTAGTGGTACAAGTTATGGTGTTGCATTTACTACATCAGGTTTTAATCCTAATGCCCCTAATCAATTGAATTTAGGAGCTTATAATAGAAGATGGAAAGATATTTATGTTAATAATGGTGATAAAATAAGTTTTGGTGTAAGCGACAGCTCAAACATAGACTTAGTATCTTTAAGACATACAACAGGCACAAATGAATTAATAATATCAGGTTCATCTGATGTAACATTAGATGTAAAAGGAGGTATAAGTGCAAGTGGTGATATCTCAGCAAGCAGATTTGTAGCTCAATCAGGAGGTTCAGCTAACGAACCTTCATTTACATTTCATGAAGATGGAGGTACAGGAATATATTCTTCAGGTCCTGGAGATTTACAATTCCAACTTGCAGCAGGAGGATCCCCAGAAATAACTTTGTCAACAGGCCAAATGATTGCTAGGGTTGATCTTGGAATGATTAATCATAGAATCTATGGAGTCACTGAAATTTCAGGATCAAATGGTGATCTGCCTGTAGGAAGTAATCTTATTGTAGATGGTGCTATAACAGCATCTAGTGATGTATCTTCAAGTATATTATCAACAGCATCCTTTGGAACATATTTAGGTGATGGTTCACAATTAACAAATTTACCTGAAACAAACCCAAAATATTTAGTATACCAAACAGGATCTAGTTCAAACAATATCCAACCTACTTCAGGTTCAAATTTAACTACAGGTAATTATTCAGTAATTGGAGGCGGATTAAGTAATTTTGTTTCAGAATCTTTATATGCTACTATAGGAGGAGGAACAGAAAATACAGCCTCAGCATATGGAGTTACAATAGGAGGAGGATGCAAAAATAAAGCTACTTGTAATTTCTATTCTAGTATTTTAGGAGGACTTGGCAATCAAGCCCTTGCAGGCTATTCTTCAATAGGAGGAGGATCAAATAATCAGATTAACTCTAGTGGGGGGTGGAGTACTATAGCAGGAGGAAGTACTAACTGTATAACCCAAAATTATAGTGCTATAGGAGGAGGATATCAAAATTGCATAACAGGTAATTCTGATCAATCTGTTGTAGCAGGGGGAAGATGTAATATTATAGAGGGAAACCCATCTGATTATTCTATAATTGGGGGTGGATTTACTAATAACATAAATGCTTCTGAATGTTCTGGAATTTTTGGGGGTGTAAGTAATACAATTACAAATCATACTTCTTCATTTATTATAGGATCCAATATAATAGCAAATGCAAGTTGTACTACTTTTGTAAATAATTTAAATGTATCAAGTAGCATAACAGCATCAGGCACAATATCAGCTTCATCTTTTATAGGTGATGGTTCGCAATTAACAAACTTACCAACCCAAGACCCATTTCCATACACCGGATCTGCTATTATAACTGGATCACTAGTAGTATCAGGATCTTTAACAATATCAGGCTCACTCTTAAACACAGGTACAGTTTCAGTAAATAATGGAAATGGTTCACCTGCTTCACCTTACACACTAACAGGAACACAACAATTTATATTAATAGACCCTTCAGGAGGAGATGTTACAGTAAATATGCCAGATGCAGCTACATATCCAGGTAGAGAAATAAGATTTAAATTAACACAAGCTGCAGGAGCAAATACAGTAACTCTTCAAAGACAAGGGGCTGATACTATAGATGGAGCCACTACATATACAGATTTAGACATACAATATGAATCAATTTCTACTGTTAGTGATGGTAGTACAGGTTGGTTTATCTTCTAATATTTATAATAAATGTATCATCCAAATCAAATAAAAGAAGAAACTCGAGTAATTTTTCAAGATAGAACTATAGATTTTAGAGTTCTAGATAAAGAAAATTCAGACCATATAAACAACTTTAATGGTAGTGAAGGACATTTAGCTGGTCTTTTAAAATTAAAACCTGGTAAAGTATGTCATATTAGATTATATACTAGTACTGCTGGTGTAAAAATAGATGGATACGAATTAGATAAAGTAAATCAAAATTTTCTAGCAGGTAACACCCCATTTGTAATACTAGAAAACTCAGGAAAATTTGCAGCAGGAAATGTGAATTATCTTACATTTGAATGTATAGGAATTACTAACCAATTAGGTAATACTATTCCAGAAATTAAAGTAACAATAAACGTATTACAAGAAAAAGCTATGGGTCATACCTCAGGTATGACAGATTGGGCCCCAAACACATATTATGCTATACATGATGATATATTTGGCCCAGATAATAGATTATATAATTGTGTAGTAGCACATACCTCTACTACAACTTTTGATGATACTAAATGGGAAAGACAGGGAAGTCTCGACCAAGAAGATTTAAATGATTTCTTGGCAGTATTTGCATCAGGTTCTGGCAATCCAGACGATTATACTATAGAAAATTTATCGTAAGAATTTCGTACTTTTCTTTACTTTCTTGTAACCTCTTCACCCCCCTTTAATATGTATAACCGTACATGGGTGCACACCTGTACTAATTAAGTTACACGTTTCTGTGTAACTAGTTTCCACAATAGTTTTCAAAGGGTTTTAAGGATTTATAAACAATTATTATTAACATTAAAAAACAAAATTATGTCAGTAACAACAGTATTAGCAACTTCTTTAATTTCAAGAAGTGCTGGCTTAAAAACAACTATCGAAGGTCACATGGATGCTCAAACAGCAGCAACTCAAGTTGGATTCGATGCAAAACAAGTAGCAGAAGATGCAGATTTTTCTGCATGGTTAGCAGCTAGAGACGCAGCTCACGGTGTAAGAAATGGTGAAATTGCAGCTCAAGAAGCAGCAGGATTACAATCTATTTCTGATCTAATAGGAGATGTAAATGGATCTGGTACAGCTACAACTACAATTTTTGGAGCATATAGATTATTCATAGACAATGATTCTAACGCTGACGCAGCTTTAACTGCAGCTTACAATGCTGAAGATGGAGAAATTGCAGCTTATAGAGCAGAACTAGGGATAGATGATGAAGATGCAATCTTAGCATTAGTATAATCAACTGTAACTCTAAATTAAATTAAAAATTTATTAACATTAAAAATTAAAAAATTATGTCAACAATATCTAAAATCTCTGATAAGTCTAACGCAGTAAATGCAGCACTTATTCAAGACATGAAAGATGAATTAGCAGCAGGTGTATCTTATGCTCAAGCAAAATATGATGATGCTAAATCAGCTCATACAGCAAAAACAGCAGCAGTAGCTCAATTAGTAATTGACTCACAAGATGTATATGATGTAGCTAAAGCTTCAACTCAATCTAATATAGATGCAATTGTAGCAGCTTTATCATCTAACACTGATATCGATTTAAACTCCTTAAGTGAATTAGTAGCTAAAATTAATGCTCAAGATACAGCTATCTCAGGTGTAAATGGATTCTACAACAACTTTGTAGCAGCACAAAACACAGCAACTTCAAACATGATCGCAGCAGTAGGTACTTTAGCAGAAGCTGAAGGAGCTTTTGATGCAGCTTACGGTGCAGGTTGGGACAGTGCAATATCTCTGTAATCCAATTAACTTTCACAATAATATAAACATTTAAAATTTAAAATTATGCCTTACACAAATAATAATGTAGTATCTCAAATAGCGAAAGCTATGAAGAAGATGAAAGTTGATACTGAAGGTAGCATTGACGCTAAGAAATTAGCTTATGATGCCCAATCAGACACTTTCGAAACAGCTAGAGCAGCAGCTCAATCAGCTTTTGATGTAGCTTATGCAGCAAAGGAAACAGCTAAAGCTTCAGCTGAAGCAGCTTCACTTGCAGCTTCATTAGCAGCAGTTCAAGCAGCAAGAGATGCTATCGTAAACGATGATTCAAATGCATCAGTAGTTGATACTTTAGCAGAAATGAATGATCAAATCAATGCAGATTTAGCAGCATACACAGCACAACAATCAACATATGAAGGTCAGCTTGACGCTTCAAGGTTATCAATAACCAGTGGTTGGGGTGATATGGGTGATTATTCTAACGATGATGTGGATAACCACACTTATGTAAATATAGTAGCCTAATATTTATATTAAGTTTAAAATCAATTGGGGGGAGTTAACCCTCCCCCTTATTTATTAATTTAAAAAAAAATATAAAATTATGCCTTATACAAACGATAATATTCTTGCTTTAATAGCAAAGAGTATGAAAAAAATGAAAGAAGACACTGAAGGTAGCATTGACGCTAAGAAATTAGCTTATGATGCTCAATCAGATGCCTTCGAAACAGCTAGAGCAGCAGCTCAATCAGCTTTTGATGTAGCTTATACAGCTAAAGAAAATACGCATAAATCAGCAGAAGAAGCAGGATTAATAGCAGCACTAGCAGCAATTCAATCAGCTAGCGATGCTATCGTAAACGATGATTTAAATGCATCAGTAGTTGATACTTTAGCAGAAATGGAAACCCAAATCGCTGCAGATTTAGCAGCATATACTACTCAAAAATCAGCATATGAAATAGCTCTTGAAACGGCTAGAACAAACATAACTAATGCTTTTGGTACATTTGGTGAATTTACTTTAAACTATACCACTACTTATACAAATGTAGATATTTCTACAGGTGAAAGTAGCTCTGGTGGCTCTGGTGGCTCTGGTGGCTCTGGTGGATCTGGTGGATTCGTTGAAGATGACCTAATTGTAGGAGCTTTAGTAGTAGCTCAAGATGCTGGTGGAACTGTAGTAACAGTACAAACAAACGCAAATGGTGAATTCCAATTCCCAGCTGGTTTCACTCCAGTAGGAGATATAACTGCTATAGGTGGTTACCAACAAGGAGATGCTAATCAAGCAGAAATGGGTGAATTCAAAATCAAAGTTGATCCAGAATTTACAGCTCAAGATGCTAATGGAAATGATGTTATTCCTATCACTCCAATCACTGACTTAATGTCTGAATTAGTTGAAGAAGGAATGACGGCACAAGAAGCAGAAAATTTAGTAAAACTACAATCCCCAGTTCTATTTGGTGTAGATTTATCAGATGTTGAAATAATCTCAGCTAAATCTAATTCTGAAAAAATATCAGAAGGAATTGAACCTGAAAAATCAGCCAAATTAATATCAGCTCAATCTACTTTATATGATATATCTGATTTAGCAGTAAATACCATGGAAGAGGATGAAGGAACATTTACTCAAAGTCAAAGAAATAGTAGAAGAAAAACTTGGATGAAAAAATTTGCTCAAGGAATTAAATCCAGTTTAGGAACTGCTACTACAACTGATAGCAATCAATTAGTAGGAACAGTTATGGCAAAAAATGCAGTTGAACAAGTAGGAATTGAACTAGGAATTACTTATAACAAAATATCATCACTACAGGTTGCAGTAGGTGATTTTTTAACACAGAAACAATTATTTTCCAATAGTAACACTTATGATTATTCTAAAGCAAAAGCTATTAGAAATATATTTAACGTTGAGTATAAACAATCTGTTAAATTTGGTCAACCAAATATTACTCCAAGTTTAAATACTCTAGAGATCTTTAACGATAGTCTTCAGAATAAATTAAATAATGGGGGGTATAAGCAAATAAATTCTGGCTCTTTATATAACTCTAACGTAACTAAAAATGTAAAACAAATACAAACAGTAATTAGCTCTGATGCTAATAGTATTTCATTATATAATGATGCAGGAGCAGTTGAATATAAAATAGTTTATACTGGTGATGAAATAGAAGTACAAAATGCAGAAGGCGTAGCTTTTGTTTACCTTTCTACAGAATATAAAGCAGCTATTAATAAAGCAGATTCTTTATCTTCTAGATACCCAGAACATACTTCTACAAAAAATTGGTGGTCAATAGAAATGCTCCCAGTAATTACAATTATTACATCCTATGCAAAAAATATGGAAGTAGTTCCTCCAGTTTTACATGATGTTATATTTGAACCTATCCTTAAACCTTCAATGGATGTATATGATTCTAACGGAAATATAGTTAGTATTAATATTACTTCTCCTGGATTACCAGTAAGCGGTCGATTACCACAATTCCCCGTGTTTAAATTTGGAGTAGATTGGAGTGGAATGGTTTTTTCTGAATTTTATAATTCTAGTATGGAATTAGATCAATTATCAGAATTACCACCTAGTTTAATTGATTTGAAATTCCCAAGTGGTGTTGATAATAGTGGTGATAAACTTAAATTAATATCAACATTTGAACATTCCAAACATAGTCCTTTAGGTAGATATACTCAGTTAACTGAAAAGTATAAATCTTCAGGCGGTTACACAGATGATAATGGAAACTTTCAGACATTTGATACAAGTTGGTTTACAGAAGAAATGGAAACATCATTGATAAACATGATAAAATCCTTTTTTCATATAGATGCAGGTCATGGCGTGGATATGTGGATTACAGACAATAATGAGCTATTTGCTAATCCTTATCTTTCTGATGTTTTTGACGCATTTGGAATAGAACGTAAAGCTAAATCTACACTATATCAGGAAAGAAATGGCATAAATGGTGAGTCTAGAACTCTTACCAACCACTTTGTAGATAATGACTTAATTTTCCATAATAGGTTCACAGGAACTCGATATGAAACATGGTATGAAGTTAAAAGGTTTAATAAACTACCATTCCCTCCATCATATTCTTCCACAAGAATGGATCTAGAACATTGTATTGTAGCACATGATTCACTTCCAGGTGGGTGGGGTTATTTTATGAATGATGCAGAAGAAATATACAACCATATGAGTGATAAGTTAAAAAACATGACTTTAAAACTGGGATTGTTAGATGGGTTGCTGGATAGTCATCAAAGTAGAATGAACAATATATGGAATAAGTTAGAGGGCTTTATGTACCATTTACTGTTGCATGATGGTGATGGTACTAGACCTGATAATGCAAAATCAACATCTTTACAAAGACAAAATTTCTTCAATTACTTAAGATCAGAAGGAATAGACGAAAGATCATGGAAAAAAGGTGATGCTGTATCGTATCAAAGTCTAGACTACAATATATTACAAGTATATTCAGCTTTAGTTTGGAACCAATACGAATACGAAGTTAATCATGGCGGTCTAAAAGATCTTATATCTGTTTTAGTTGAAGAAAGATTAGCATCTCTTGCAGCAGAAGCAGCAGCCGCAGCAGCAGCAGCAACATCTGGAGCATATTACTACTATGGTGGTGGTAATGGAGAAGGAATCGGAGAAGATTTACTTTAAAGTTAAACATCAACAATCTTAAAGAATATTCTTTAATAATACACAAAACCTCATAGGGGAACGCAAGTTCCCCTTTTTTTATCCTTTTTTACATATTTATTCCATATAATAATAATGTTTTTGACAAATAAGTCATATGAGTATATTATCAGATTTAGGGGACTATTTTGGTCAAAAAATGGGTGAATTAAAAAACCTAGTAGACACTAAAATAAGTTCTCAAACCGATCAAGACATAGAAATAACAGATTCAACTAAAGGGATAATTCTAAATTCCCCCTCAGGTAAACGATATAGAGTTACTGTAGATGATAATGGAGATTTAATTAAAACAGAAATAACATAGCTTTAAAATAGCTTTAGGGGAAGATTTTCTTTTAAAAAGATAATATACTCACTTCCCCTTTAGTTATTTTATTAATATTTATAGATAAAAAAATGAAAATAATATTCTCCCTTTGGACTAAACCCTTAACAGCCCTTAACAACACTTTAGGGTTCAATTCACTAGATGATTTTTTTAATAGTTTAGTCTTTAGTGTAAATGTTGCTAAGAGGAATTATGATAATATTCATTTTTACACAGATGAATATGGATTAGAGCTAATTGAACCTTATAAAGATCAACTTCCATTTACTGAAATACATTGTGTATTAAATGAAATAGATTGGGTACCTGTACAATGGTGGGCATATCCTAAAATGTATGTTTATAGTCTACAGAATGAACCCTTTATGCATTTAGATAATGATGCTTATTTATGGGAACCCATTCCCCAAAAATTAATAAACACCCATGATTTTATATGTCAGAGTTATGAAAATTTTGAAGAAGAATGTCATTGGTTTTATTATGGGGGGATAGAATTTTATAAAGATCATATACCTAAAGATATAGTTGATATTGAAACTTATCATTATGCCATCAATGCTGGTATTTTTGGAGCATTCAATGAAAAGGGTTTAAAGTTATTTGAATCCCAATACAATGAATGTTATAAAAGTGCTAAATCTATTTTAAAGGATGAAGAAATAGTTGAATTTATAGACTGGGATGATTTAAGAAATTGGGATGCATTTTTATGGAATGTAATAATGGAACAAACTTATAGTTATATTTATGCTATTCAAAACAAGTTCCAAATTCTTACATTATTAAGCCAAGACATTAAATTCACCCATTTACTTGCAGGATCAAAACGAAATCCTGATGTAATTAAAAAAGTAACTAAAAGAGTTAAAGATAATAATTTTGAACCTCTTATCAAACCCCTAATAAATCTTAATGATGAAACAATTATTAAAAAAGATAAAAAAGATAATACTAAAGATATTTAAACGTAAATCTCTAAAATCAACCCAAAAACCATATGATTATGGGGACTATACAGGAGTAAACCCTAAATACTTAGATTAAAAATAATTTGATTTTCCTTAAATTTTTACATATTTTGACAAAAACAATTAATATTTATAATCATGGAAAAAACAGTTTTATCACAAGAAGAGCTAAATAATTTAGCCACGTTACAACAACAACAAGATAATTTCGTAGTTCAACTAGGACAGGTTGAATATCAAATTAGTACTTTAGAAAGACAAAAAAATATTATTAGACAAAACATAGAGAGTTTTGAAAAACAGCAGATCGAATTAGGCGACCAACTAAAACAAAAGTACGGAGAAGGTACAATAAATTTAGAAAGCGGAGAATTTGTTAAATCCTAACTGCGTTTTTAAAAAACTCTACAATATTTATAAACAAAATTAATTTTGTAGAAAATGGCAGAAACTTTATTATCCCCTGGTGTATTAGCTCGAGAAAATGACAACTCATTCCTCCAAGCACAACCTATTCAAGCAGGTGCAGCTATCTTAGGTCCCACAGTTAAAGGACCAGTTGGAATCCCAACAGTAGTTACCACATATTCAGACTATAAAAACGTATTTGGTGCCGTAATAGAGAGTGGTAGTGATGAGTACACTTATTTCACTTCAGTTGCAGCCTATAATTACTTCCAACAAGGAGGTGATTCACTATTAGTAACAAGAATAGTTAGTGGTTCTTATACAAGTGCCGAAAGTGATATTGATGCCTCAGGCTCATTAGCAGCTCTTACAATTGAAACTTTATCTGAAGGAGCAGCTCAAAATAGTGCAGGTGCAGAAGGAGCAGCAGGACAGTTAGCAAATGGAACTAGAGAAAACATTAGATGGGAAGTAGTAAACCCAGATATAACCTCAGGGACATTTAATTTATTAGTTAGAAGAGGTGATGATATTACTAATTCAAAAACAGTATTAGAGACTTGGACTAACCTATCAATGGATCCTAACGCTTCAAATTATGTAGCTAGAGTAATTGGAGACCAAAAACAAGAAGTAGCAAGTGATGCAGGTACATACTATGTTAAAACAACAGGTACTTATGCTAATGCTTCAAGATATATTAGAGTTAAATCTGTTGAAAAGAAAACATTAAACTATTTTGATAATGCAGGAAGCCCAAAATCAGCCTACACATCTTCAATCCCAGTAGCTGCTTCAGGTACAATGGCAGGAGCTACAGGTACAGCATTTGCAGGAGTTACAGGAACATTTAATGAAGACATAGGCACTAATACACAAGGATTAGTAGGAGGAAATTATGATGAATCTATTAATTTATTAGCAAATAGAGACGAATACAGATATAATTTAATCGTAGCGCCAGGATTAGTAAAAGAAGATCATTCTTCACAAGTT
>MDSV01182856.1_pt1 | contig 11401 bp, 9 predicted proteins | sample 810851 | NCBI WGS metagenome assembly MDSV01 (sample SAMN05326640, study PRJNA326480) | marine metagenome | isolation source: seawater | place: Atlantic Ocean: North East | collected 2012 | reverse complement strand
TGGCCTGCATTAATTGGACCCTCAAGCTCCATTACATTTTCTTCAATTAAATCCAACGATTTCAAGACTGTTAACTCTTGTCTTTGAATAAATTTCTTCGATTGCATTTCGGTTTCATGAAATAATTTTTCAACACGTATACCTACTAAAGCATCTAAAACCCCATCAGCGGCAGCAATTTGCCTTAAGTTAGACCATCTTAGCTCGCTTCCAATTGGGTATAGATTTATCTGTGAATTTTTAGAGGCTAAATATTCGCAGATTACCACTGACTGAAACAAATTGGGACCATCATCTCTTGCTAGAGCGGGCACCTTACCGAGTGGGGTAATATCCCGATACCCTTCAGGATCAGTCCATGGGGCAACCTCTATTTCTTCAACCAATTCTAGAATATTTGCCTCCCTCAATGTTATCCTAGCTTTACGTGCGTAAGGGGATGCTGCAGCATGATAAAGTTTCATAATTTATATTCTCCAATCTATATATGGTAATTTAATAAATCACAGGCCAACAGACATAGTCCTAATTAAATAAATTTCATTTATCTATTTATCAAAAATTTAGAGATAGAATAAAATAAATACTTATATTTTTTTTATTTTCTTCACTATCACAAATTTCTATTCAGCTACATAGGCAAAACAATTATTATACTAATTAGTCACCAAATTCTCTAATAGATACAACAATTGTTCCTAACCCTTGAGTCAGTTAATCGATTACTTTAGAGTTACATTGCAACCACTTTTATGTATTTTTGTTTCAGTTTAGTGACTTCGTTATACAATATTAGATAACCGATACTACGCGGAGAAAAATAATGAAACACTGCTGGTTTCACTTGATGCCATACACAGAACTGCCCGAAGATTTTAGGGATAAACATGAGTCAATTTGGGTAGATATAGATTCTAAATTATTTGACCCAGAGCGAGCTCATCATATGTATAATGACCATCTGGATGAAATGGAATTTGCTGCAGATATGGGATTTGATGCTATATGTGTTAATGAGCATCACTCAAATGGTTATGGGTTGATGCCTTCACCAAACCTCATGTTGGCCTCGCTATCGAGAAGGGCAAATCCAAAAACGGCTTTATGTGTCCTTGGTAATTCTATTGCCCTTTATAATCCTCCAACTCGTGTTGCAGAAGAAATGGCAATGTTAGACTGTATCTCTGGAGGACGTTTAATTGCGGGATTCCCGGTAGGATCACCAATGGATACCTGCTATGCGTATGGGCAAAATCCATCCCAACTTCGTGAGCGCTATGCTGAAGCTCATGATTTTATAAAGAAGGCTTGGACAGAAGCAGATACATTTTCTTTTAACGGACGATTTAATCAACAGCGTTACGTTAATATATGGCCGCGACCATTACAAAAACCACATCCACCAATATGGGTTCCAGGCGGTGGTTCCGTTGAAACGTGGAGGTGGTGTGCAGAAATGGAATATGTTTATTGTTATCTTTCTTACTATGGCTATCAGGCTGCAAAAGCAACAATGCATGGCTTTTGGGAAGAAATGGACAGGCTTGGTAAAGATAGAAATCCTTACCGAGCTGGATTTCTACAATTTGTTGGAGTAGCCGAAACTGAATCTTTGGCACGAGAGTTATACGCAGAACCAGCTGAATATTTTTATGATCGCTGCCTTAGAGTTAGTGCAAAATATGCGAATCCTCCAGGATATGTCACTGAAGCTACTCAACGGGCTGGTGTAAAAAGCCAAATTTCTGCTGCTGCTGCTGGAGGGCCTAATGATGTCTCAAATACAAGCGCATTACCCGGAATACAAAAAGCCCAGTCAATAAATGAAGTAAGAAAGAATGGGTTTGATAAAAACGCAAGAGAGTTCGACTCAATCGTGGAAAACGGATACGTTATTATTGGATCTCCAAGCCAGGTAGCTGAGCAACTAAGAGAAATTGTCCATGATCTCCATTTTGGCCAGTTAATGCTTTTACTACAATATGGTAATATGACAAAAAAAATAGCAAATTATAATACTCAGCTCTATGCAGAGAAGGTCATGCCAAAACTCTCTGATGTCTGGTCTGAATGGGAAAACCATTGGTGGCCAAAACCTTTGCCTATGTCAAATAGAGCATTACCAAATAACATTAGCAACTCTATAGCAGCAGAGTAAAATCTTAAGCTTTTATAAATACTTATAAGAAATGGTTATAAAATGGATTCCCCTTCGGTTACAAAAATTTCTATTTCTGGTAACTCTAGTCGTGTTTGGCGTAAGGGAAACGGTCAAGTAATAGGATTTTTGGCTGGCTTCGGAGGACTGCCTAAATGGATATCTTTTCTCGACCTATTAGCAGAAAAATATGAGGTTATTGTTCCTTCCATTCCTGGCTTTCCAGGAGCTTTAGGACATAATAATTATGATAACCACCTCGAATGGATAATTGCTATTCATGATATTCTAAAAGAATCAGGCCTTCTGAACAATTCATCTTTGATAGGCTCTGGTCCAGGTGGATCTCTAATAGCTGAAGTAGCTGCCCTCTGGCCAAATCAAGTAAAGAATATATCATTGATTTCTCCGTGGGGGATATCAAGTGATGAAGCACCGATGGCAGATCCATGGGCTCAAAGGTCTCATGAAATAGCTAGTTTAATGTGCAACAACCCAAAATTGTGGGATCAATTAAAAACCCAACCAGAAGATGCAGACATCGTTGAATGGCCTATTGAACAAGCAAGAGCCCTAGAAGCTAGTGCCCGTATATTCTGGCCTCTAGGAAATACTGGACTGATAAAGAGACTTAGTCGAATAACCTGTCCAACGTTAGTTCTTCGGGGTGATAATGATAGAGTTATTTCTGATAAATATATCAATAACTTCAATGAAAAAATTAAAGCAAAAAAAGAAATAAAAATCATTAAAAACGCAGGACATCTTGCGGAACTAGATCAACCACATGAAGTAGCTGAAGCTATTCACTCTTTTATAACTAAGTTATAAATTTAGACTTAAAAATAAAAGTTAACCATGGATATAAATAATAACTCGTGGCAATCAATCACTATTCTTTTAAACATAAACCAATGCATTGCTTCAAGAGTTTGGCTAATACTGCATAGTCTGGACAGTATTTAGGCTAATGAATAGTTTATTTTCAAATATTACCTTAATAGAGGAAAACTTATGAGTTTGCACGAGCAAGTAGCATTCGTAACTGGTGCCTCCGGTGGAATTGGTAGCGCCATAATCGAAAGATTTATTCTTGAAGGAGCTATTGTTATAGCCGCAGATATAGATGCCAATCGCTTAAAACAATTAAAAATAAAATATAATAATAGAAATGACATTCTAACAACAGTCTCACTTGACGTATCAAATTATGAACAGGTGAAAAGCACAATTGATAAAATAATAGAGAGATTTAAAAAAATAGACATCTTAATAAATAATGCAGGGTTTTCTCCTAAAAAAAAGAACTGGCTAGATTGTGATATTGAAGAATGGCATACTGTTTTAAATGTTAACCTTAGTGGAGAGTTTTATTGTGCCCGATGCGTCGCCCCTCAAATGATAAAACAAAGAAGTGGACGTATAGTTAATTTATCATCCTCAGCATGGCGACACGGTGGAGTAGATGGAGGTGGTGGTGTTCCCTATACATCATCCAAAGCGGGGGTTATAGGACTTACGAGATCTCTAGCTAAGGCACTTGGAATATACGGCATTACAGTGAATGCTATTGCCCCTGGACCAACACACAGCCCTATGACAGAAAGCTGGCTTCCTGAGCAAGAAGACAATCTTAGTAACTCAATCCCACTCGGACGTGTTGGTGAACCAAAAGACATAGCAAACGCAGCTCTGTTCTTAGCCTCTGATCAAGCTTCATTTATTACCGGTCAATGCATAGACGTTAATGGTGGATTAACTTTTAGTTAAATTTATTAAAGGATATAATAATGGGAAAACCAAATATAGATAAAATCTCATTAGAAAATATCTGTGATGAATTAAGAAATAAAAACATAAGTGCATTAGATTTAGCTGATTGGGCAATAGATAACCATCAAAGATATGGAAGTCATTTAAACGCCTATAAAACATGGGATGAAGATAAATTAAAAACCCAAGCAAAAGCTGCCGATGCCACATTTAATGCAGGAATAGATTTAGGTCCATTACAAGGAATCCCTATTTCTATAAAAGACCTATTTGGAGTTTCAGGCTATCCAACTTTTGCAGGATGTCCTCGTCAACTTCCAAAAAAATGGCAGACACAAGGACCCGTAGTAAACTCTATACGAAACCAACTAGCTATAATATCAGGAAAGAGCCATACGGTACAATTCGCGTATGGTGGAATGGGCTTTAATCAACATTGGGGAGCCCCTCGAAATCCATGGGACGCTAACGACCATAGATCTCCTGGAGGGTCCAGCTCCGGTGCAGGAGTAAGCTTAGGAGAGCAGTCAGCTATAATAGCTATTGGAAGTGATACTGCAGGGTCCGTAAGAATACCAGCTTCAATGACAGGAAATGTCGGCATGAGACCAACAGCAGGTCGCTGGTCTACAAAAGGCATAGTTCCACTTAGCTCGCCTTTAGATACTGCAGGCCCTTTAACACGTTCAGTAGCAGACTTAGCTATTGCATTTAGCTCTATTGACCCATTAATACACGAAGAATCAGTCTCATTCATATCGCGATTAAGAGCCGCGTCTCTTTCTGATTTTAATATTGGTATTTGTGATTGGTATTTTGATGATTGTGAACCAGGGATATCGGAGGGAGTTAAAAAAGCAATTGATGAGCTAACAAATAAAGGTCTTAGAACCTCATCGATAAAATTACCCTATTTAGATGAAACCACAAAAATATTTTCAAAAGGTGGACTTCATATAGGTGAATTTACAAATTTTATTAATACTGAAATGTCTGACTTTCGTAAGGATCTAGATCCAACAGTAGCTATACGTATTAAGGAAGCTGAAAATTTTCCAGCTAGTGAACATATAAAACGAATTAAAGCGATAGAACAAATGTCCATAGGGGCTAACGCTGCTTTCGGAGGCTTTCATGCCATAGTTGGACCCACTCTACCAATGACCCCTCCTAAAATGTTAGATATAGTAGACCCCGACGTGCACCTTTCGGCCAATTTTTTCTGTGTACGAAACACTAACACCGTAAGCCTTCTAAAGCTTTGCGCAATTACAATTCCTGTATCACTGGATAATTCAAAAATGCCAGTTGGATTACAAATAATATGTCCAAGCGGCAAAGAGGAAACTGCAATAGCTATCGCATTAGCCTTCGAAAAAACACTAGGCACATCAGTGCAACGCATAGGAATGCCACCAATGTGCCCTTCTAACTAATAACCCAACTCGGATCTGGCCTCTATAGCGGCATTCTCCATTGTCATAAATTCAGCGCCTTCAGCTATTAGGCGATCAATCAACCCCTCTAAAGCCAACATGCGGAATCCTCTTCCAATAACATATGGGTGCATAGTGTAAGTTAAAATTCCCCAATTTACCGATTTTTTCATATACAAGAACTCATCATACCAACTATTCATTACATCACGAGCAGAATTTAGACCTGGCATTAAAAAATCAGGCGTACGAAAAAATTCGAAATGAGGATGGTCATCAAGAGACCAGCTTATGGGGAGTTCAACCAAAGATGTCTCTTCACCATATTGGTAACACTCACCTAAAGAAAATTTATCACCACGCCTAGCTCTATATGGAATATAATCAGACCCCATAAGACTACTGTCATATTTAAAATCATGTTTAATTAATAAATCAATAGTAGAATCGCTCAAATCCCATGAAGGCGAACGATAACCCCTAGCTTTTTTACCTGATATCTTTTCTATAGCAAGATTAGCTCGCACCATGTCATTCTCTTCTTCCTCACGCGACTGATTGGCAGGTGGTATATGAGCCCAGCTATGATGGGCTATTTCATGCCCCCCCTCTAGAACTTCTTCACATTCTTGAGGATGACTTTCAATAGTAAATCCTGGTACAAACCATGTTGAACTTAGAGCTCTTTCTTTTAATGTATTTAGTATACGACCAGAAGCAACCTTGTGACCAAATTCGCCTCTTGAGAGAGGCGTTTGGGTAGTCATACCGCGCGATATGAAACCGGATTGTGTATCAAAGTCAAAAGTAAGACATACGATGTGCCGAGGCATAATTAACTCCATATATTATTTTTTTTATTAGTATCGCAAAATCAGTATCGAGTGTAGTAAATCATTAAACTAGTTATACGTTTCAATGAGGTAAAGATGTCTATAAAAAATCTAGGTATTATTCTACACGGTGCAACAGGACGAATTACTTCAACTCAGCATCTACGTAACGCATTAATACCTATAATCGAAGAAGGTGGATTAAATATAAATAACAACACAGTAATGCCGAAAATACTGCTGGTTGGTCGTAATGAGAAACGTTTACAAGAGATAGCTAAAACTAATAATAATTTAAAGTGGACTACTAACATTGATAGTGCATTAACCGATGACTCATACTCTATTTTTTTTGATGGTGCAGCTACTGGTCAACGTTTCAATACTTTAATAAATGCAATAAATTCAGGTAAGCACATATATACCGAAAAACCTGTAGCTTCAAAAGTATCAGATGGCTTAAAATTACTTAACCAGGCCGAAGCTGCTAACATTAAACATGGTGCTGTAGAGGATAAATTATACCTTCCAGGTTTTATAAAGTTAGCAAACCTAATAGATACAGGATTTATTGGGCGTATTTGTAGTTTTCGTTTAGAATTTGGGTGGTGGGTATTTGATGGTAAATCCACACCATCACAGCGCCCTAGCTGGAATTATAGAAAGAGTACAGGCGGAGGTATATTATCTGATATGCATCCCCACTGGAGATATGTAATTGAAAATATACTTGGACCAATTCGACATATAACTAGCTCAGCATCCACCTCTCAGCCTGAAAGAATTGACGAAAATGGAAAACAGTTTCTGGTAGACGTTGAGGATAGCTCAACTACTCTAGTTGAGCTAGAAAATGGTGCACATGGTTCTATTTTAAGTTCATGGGCTACAAGGGTACGTAGAGACGATCTTGTAACCTTTCAAGTAGATGGAACTAAGGCATCTGCCGTCGCTGGTCTGCGGCGGTGCTGGGTACAATCAGAACAAGAAACACCAAAGGTAACAGGATTCGATCTAGGTAGAAATGCTAATAAAGGTAAAGACGGTCTAGATTACCTTCAGGATTGGAAAGAAATTTCCGACACATCACCTTATATCAACCCTTATAGAGTTGGCTGGGAAGGTTTTATTAGTAATGTTGTAGCCGACGTCCCGTTTAAATCTGATTTACGTGAAGGCATAAGAGACCTACAACTGGCAGAGGCTAGTTTTAAGAGTGCAAAAGAACACATATGGGTACCACTAACTAAAATTTAAATAACTAGATTAATATGTTATAGCTTATTTACCCAACATATAAATATATGAAAGAATAAAATGACTACTTTGCCAATCCTAGAACTCGGCGATGATCCATTCGAACGAGGTCTTATTCATGGACGTGAGCTAGAAGTAAAAATAAATAAGAATATAGATACCTATATAAATCGTTTTGCAGCTAGCGGCCTTGATGAGAGCTCTGCCCGCAAAGAAGGTGAGTCTTGGATTGAAGTTATAGCAAAGCAAAATTTTGAATATTCAGAAGAAATGAGAGGTATATCTGAAGGAGCAAAGATAAACTTAGGTGATATAGCAATGCTTAATGCGCGTTACGAAATTACCTTTGGATTATTTGGAAAAGATGCAAAAGTTATTGACCGTATCAAAATGGCCGGTGAAGCGGACGGTTGTTCAACTTTTGGTATTTTACCTGAGGCAACTAAAAACGGGCACACTATAATTGGTCAGAACTGGGACTGGCTTGCAGGAATCCATGGATCTTGCGCAGTTCTTAAAATTTGCCGTTCAAATGGCACCAACTTAATTTGTTTTACAGAAGCTGGTATAGTTGGCGGAAAAATGGGTGTAAATGAATTCGGGATAGGCCTTGTTGAAAATGGTCTAGTTTCAGATCATGACGGCATAAATGAATATGAGAAACCATTTCATATGCGCTGTAGAGAAATACTGGATGCACAAACCTATGAAATGGCTCTAAACCCAGTAATATCATCAAGAAGAGTTTGTTCAGCTAATTTTATGATAGGACATTCTGATGGTGAAATTATTGACTTGGAAACAAGTCCTAATAATATTTCTTATCATTACCCATCAGAAGGATTGATAACCCATTCTAACCATTTTCTAGATGCCCGTCATGGTCCTTCACAAATGGAAAAAATTTCTTCTAGCACACTTTATAGAGCTAATCGATTAGATAGGTTATTAAGAAAAAATATAGGAAGTTTAGATATAGAAAAATGCCAAAAGGCTTTAGCTGATCATTTTGGTCTTCCTAACGCCATATGTAGACATCCTGATAAAAATATTTCCAAGGCCAAACAAACTATGACAAACGCCGCATTCGTAATTGATTTAAATTTAAGAAAAATGAACGTTGCTAATGGTCCTCCATGTTCAAATTCATTTATAAGCTGTTCGTTAGAAATGTAATTATTAAGTCACATGATTAAGAGCTAAACATCAAAGAAAGATAAATAAAAATGCGCTGGACTAACCGCCGTGAGAAATTCCGTAAACTATTATTAGAAAGTTCATGTGTTCACCCAGGCTCAGTGTATGATCCCATTTCCGCTAGGATAGCAGAGGATCTGGGTTTCGAAACTGGAATGTTCGCTGGATCAATTGCTTCAATGACAGTCCTAGGTGCACCAGATATTGTAATGTTAACCTTAACTGAATTTGCTGACCAAACACATAGAATATGTAGGGCTGGTGATTTACCTCTTATAGTTGATGCGGATCATGGCTATGGAAACGCTTTGAATGTGATGCGAACGGTAGAAGCACTTGAAAATGCCGGCGTCTCCGCTCTTACAATAGAAGATACAGAACTTCCACCAGCCCATGGTAGGGGTAATAGTCGACGGCTTATAAAAATTGATGAAGGCATAGGAAAAATGAAAGCGGCACTAGAAGCCCGCTTTGATCCAAACCTTGTTATAATGGGACGTACCAGTGCACCCGCAATAACTGGTATTGAAGACACAATTTCCAGGGCTATAGCTTATGAAAAAGCTGGTGTAGATGTAATGTTTTTCGCCGGCATGAAAACCAAAGCAGAACTTGATGCAGTGTCGGAAAAAATAAATATCCCAATAATGCTTGGAGGTGCTACTGATGAACTTTCTGATAGAAAATACCTTGCCAGCAAGAATGTTAAAATAGCATTACAAGGACATATACCATTTTCAGCAAGTGTGGGTGCGGTATTCGAAACACTCAAAGCATTAAGAGAAGGTATTGGCCCTAAGGACATATCTCATTCAGGGTCAAGCAAAATTATGTCAAAAGTTTTGCGTAATGATAAGTACGATTATTGGACTACTAAATATCTAGGTGATATTTAATTTTATACAAAAATTTAAAATAATCCTTTTACCAACCCATCTTCATCAAGACCTATATTATTAGCGGCAGGCGTTTTAGGGAGTCCCGGCAAAGTCATAATTTGTCCACAGATGGCTACGATAAATTCTGCTCCAGCTGATAATCTTACTTCTCTGATTGGTACAACATGATCAACTGGAGCACCTTTGAGGTTAGGGTCAGTTGAAAAACTATATTGGGTTTTAGCCATACATATAGGAAAATGTTTATACCCTTTTGACTCCCAACTCTTTAGAAGATCACGAATTGACTTATCTGCAATGGCTTCGCTAGCTCCATATATCTGTTTAGTAATTATGTTTATTTTGTCGAAAAGACCCATATCATCTGGATATAGAGTATTATATTTAGAATCTCCGCTATCAGCCAGATCAGCTACTTTGTAAGCTAGATCTTCAACACCAGCTGAGCCATCACTCCAATGGTTACACTCTATGACATCTACGCCTTTCTCGTTAACACTATTCTTTATAATAGAAATTTCTTCATCCGTATCGCTAGTAAATCTATTAAGTGCGACTACAACTGGGACACCAAATTTACTAATATTGGAGATATGGCGATGCAAATTGCTAAGTCCTTCAACGACTGCAGCAACATTCATTTCTTGTAGGTCTTTAGCTAACACCCCACCATGCTGTTTCAAGGCTCTTACTGTTGCAACTATAACAACTGCATCTGGCTCAAGGCCTGATTTACGACACTTTATATTAAAAAATTTCTCAGCCCCTAAATCAGCCCCAAATCCCGCTTCTGTAACTACGTAATCGGCTAAACGTAAAGCCGTATCAGTAGCGATAACTGAATTACAACCATGGGCTATATTCGCAAAAGGACCACCATGCACAAAAGCCGGATTATTTTCTAAAGTTTGTACTATGTTTGGCATTAATGCATCTTTTAGTAATACAGACATGGCTCCATCACCAGAAAGATCACGAACCGTAACTTCCTCATCATTAAAATTAGAGCCAATGACAATATTTCCTAGACGTCTACTAAGGTCTGGGAGTGATGTTGCCAGACAGAATATTGCCATTACTTCAGAAGCTACAGAAATATCAAATCCAGTTTCTCGTGGAAATCCGTTTGAGACTCCACCTAATGAAACCACCACATGGCGTAATGCTCTATCATTGATATCTAAAACACGTTTCCAATCTAGTTTACGGCTATCAATAGATAAAGCGTTTCCCCAATGTATATGATTATCTATTAGAGCACTCATCAAATTATGTGCTGCTCCAATAGCATGAATATCACCTGTAAAATGTAAGTTTATATCCTCCATGGGAATTACCTGCGAATACCCCCCGCCAGCAGCTCCACCCTTGATACCGAAACAAGGCCCCAAAGATGGTTCACGTATGCAAACGGCTGTATTTTTTCCAATTCTATTAAGACCGTCCCCCAAACCAACTGTAGTAGTTGTTTTTCCTTCTCCTGCAGGAGTTGGTGAGATTGCGGTAACCAAAATAAGTTTACCGTGAGAACGCTTTTGAAGACTCTCGATATAATCTAATTCAATTTTAGCCTTATAGGGACCATAATGATGTAATGCAGTATGAGGAATATCAAGCTTTTCTGCGATATTTGTAATAGGCTTGATATCTGCCTCTCGAGCAATTTCAATGTCGGTCTTTTGCATATTATGCCTAGCACCCAAAAGTATTCTTATTTATCACAACTATTAAAAAAATCTTAAGCAATAAATAATTACAATGATAGAAAATAAGCTCTATGGATTATTTATTAGAAAAAATAATAGCCCTTATGTTTAGGGTATAATTATAAATAAAGCATTATATTCA
>MDSV01234517.1_pt1 | contig 11402 bp, 5 predicted proteins | sample 810851 | NCBI WGS metagenome assembly MDSV01 (sample SAMN05326640, study PRJNA326480) | marine metagenome | isolation source: seawater | place: Atlantic Ocean: North East | collected 2012 | reverse complement strand
TTGATTGTATATAAAGTGTTTGTGTGTTTTTTTCTGTGAAGTGATATTGTGTTGTCGAGAATAGTTAAAGGTTGAGATGAATCTACATTATACGTACACATTAATTCGCTAGTGTCTACGCTTTTTAAGACAAAGATCTTGTTAAATAATACGTCATAGGTATCAACTATAAGATCTATAGTAGGTCGCAGGGACTTGTTAATTGTGAATGTGCATAGTAGTTGTGTTTTCATTATTCATCCCTTTTTGGCTGTACGTCTTTAAGTCCTTCTTGTAAATCTGATCCATGTTGTCCAGCTACTTTAGAAGCATCACCCCCTGTTCTATGAGTATCAGTTCCTATATGTCGTCTTTCAGTTTTGCCCGTTGTTTTATCCTCATATACATACCACATTTCAAATGGGCTGTTTTCATTTTTAGGATCATAAACCTGTATATTTTCTAGAAGATGTTTTTCTAGACCTTCGTAATTATTTACATCACCTTCATAATTAGTTATATTTGCGAGCGCTTGTCTCATTTCTCTAGGTGTTATTGATGTTTGACCCATTTCAGCAAACTTTCTACCATCTTCCTTACCACTAACATAACCAGAAAGGTGAACTCTATTCATGTAACCTTTTACATAAGCTTGAACTCTTTTACCATTTGGAGGAGGGGCTGGATATTCCTTTCCAGGATTTTCAGCTTCCCATGATTCTTTATCTTTGTTGTATAAATTTTTAACTGTTTTAGTTTGCATATTAGCAATATCTTTACCACGCTGTCTTTCTGCCTTTTCCATTTCTCTATAAACCGGATTTGTTGCTATTTCAATAAAATCACTTTCATCAAATACACCACCATACATTTTTTTATCAGGTTTACCTGGTTTCGATTTTCCTACAAGGCCTTTGTCATTTTTATCAAAGTCTTCTTTCAATTGTTTTGCTGCTTCTTCTACTGACCTTCCTTGTTCCATATACTTTTGCATTTTTGTATGTATATCCCGCGTTACAATTAAAGCTTTTTCATTTGTTCTTACTTGACTACCTTTTTTGAGTCTACCTACTCCGGTAACTTGAGATGCTGCATAGCATACTTCTCCATCAGTGAATTCTCTTTCCTTATTATCATATTCTTTCTTGATATTTGCTGCCCATACTTTATATTCATCAGATTTGTGAGACTTTCCTTCTGGCGCAGGTTCCATTTTTAGAAGTTTTGCTTGAACTTCAGGCATAGTTTTGTTTTTTTCTATATACTTTCGTTTAGCTACCTTTTCCTCAGGAGTCATTTCATCAAAAGGGTATCCATTTTTAGCTTTTCCTGACATTGCTGCAGATGCTTTTGCAAATGTTGTTTGTGATTGTTCTGTTTCCAATCTTTCTGTATATTCAGGATTATTAGCTACTCTGTTAATGCTTGTTGCCATTGTTTTATCAAATGCATTAGATTCATCAAATTGATTTTGTGCTATTTCTTTAACATCTGATCTTTCTTGATCTGTTAAGTTCTGACTATCTGCAGCGTCATTTAGTGCACGTTTTGCACTATTGATAGTTCCACTTGATTGCTGGTCGTTTAATGTTTGTTTATTTGTAACGTATGCAATTCTATCCCTTCCATTAGTATCTTGATATATTATCATTGTATCTGCATCACCTTCCTTACCAGTAATAGATTTATCACCGGCATGTTTTTGAAACGCAGCTAATTCTAATTTAGCATGAGCTTTTTCTTCAGGAGTTTTTGCATTTAATAATTGAGTTGCTAGCGTATCTCTAACAACTTGACTATCAGTAGTATTTACTGGATATCCTTCTGGCTGAGTTGAATTGTATCGGAACTGCTCGTCCGTTTGTAGATCTTTAGCTGTATCAAATGCTGCTACAGAAGCTTCTGTAAGTCTTTTCAATCTTGCTGGGTCATTTGCAACATCGCTATCACTATGTTCAGCTAGCACTTTTTCAGCTATCTTTTCAGCAAGGGCTTCTTTAGTAAGATCTTTATTCTTAGGATCTAGTGTTATCTCTCTACCCATGTTGGTCATTTCTTCCTGTATTGTTGTATCACCTCCACCTTTACCTGCTTTACCACCAAATGCTTTCTTTCTAGATTCGCTAGCTCTTAATTGAACATCTCTAGAGCCTTGAGTTTGAACCACACCTGCTTGTTTTTTAGTTGAAACATTTTTTATTATAGTTTCATCATCTAACGGAGTACCATCATCTCCTAACCACTCAGGACCTGAAGCTGTTTTTGGATATTTGTTTTTTTTCTTTTTGGTAGGTGTAGGTGTTGTTTTTTTATCTGTTTCCTTGCTATCAGTTGATGTTGCTGTAGTTTTTCCTGCAACATAAGCTTTAGCTTCTTTACCAGTTTTCATTCCATATTGTGCGCGTTCTTCACCTGCTTTCCATCCAGCCCAAGTCCCTGATTTAGTTTGCCAAGTTTGCCCTGGTTTACGTTTTTCAGTTAATCCATGAACATACTCCACAATAAATTTATGAGGTAATCCGAAATGATATAAAATTTCACGCAGATTCTCGATGTGATCTGGGTTAGACACATCAGGTTGACCATCGTCTACACGATAAGCCCATTCAGACAGTATTTTATTTATATTGAATTTCACGCATGGTATCCCATAATATAATTATTCGAGAGCATGCTCAAACACTAACGGTTCCAAAGTGTTGTACGTGTTTCCTATCTGACCTTTTACTGGATATTTCATAGCATTTTTAATGTCTACAAAAAATTGTTCACCGTCAGAAGGATTGTAGTCGAATGTAAATGAATCGTATGTAGATAATACTAGTCTTGATTCATAATCATTCATTACTTTGAATACTTCTTTTAGTATTAGAACGTTGCTTTCTGTTTCGAGAGCTTGCAGATAGTAATTAAATAACTTTGGAGCATTCATCTCCGTTAAATTGTCCGCATATAACCTTCTTTGTAATAAGTATGTAGTTATAAACTTTTCCGACTTATATTTTTTCCATAAATCACGCGTAAACTTGTGTACTTTTCCAAAAAATTCTATATCTCGCATCTCTTTAGGAATACCACCATATAATATCTTAAACGTCATACCTTTTGATTCATTATACTCTTCTTCAGTCAATATATCTTTACCAAAATACTGTTTACCTAAATATTCATGAACTGAGGTGTCTGGAAACTCGTAGCCTACAACTTTAGCCATAAGTCTAATGTGATACGCATCAAAATCAAATTCTAACATCTTACCTTTTTCAAATCTACTAATAAATCTATCTCTAGATCCATCTTCTTTATTTAGAGCTGCATAATTTATACCATTATACCTATTTGATGGTCTTCCTGTCGATGTATATGGATTATACTGTGTATATTCCATTCTATTAGTAGTAAATAATCCTGATGATTCTATAATATACAGATTATATAGCATATCCTCATTATATTTCTTATATGCTTGAGCTTGTTGTAGATTGTCCGTTACATACTGTTTATACGTATTTTCCTTAACGCTCTTGCACTTTTCAAGATGTTTGTAGATAGGTATAATAGAATTTACTCTTGGAAAACTCGTATAACGTCGCTCAATAAAATCATGAGCTGTTGTTGATAATGATGTAGTATCGATAGGTAGGTTAGTATTAAACCAGGCGGATAAGTTTAAGTCTAAAACTTTTCTAGATTTAGATAATCCCCACTTAAATGCATGTAAGAACTCTTTTTTATCATTAACGTAGATATATGAAAATTTAGATAGTATACCTTCAATTTGTTGATATGTAAATTGAATGTCTGAGTCAGGATGGTTTATAGGTATTATGAAATCTTTATCTCTAGATGCAAGGTATAATAAACTTAATGTACTTTCCGCTGGATGCTTATGTAGCTCAGTAAATATAGGTATAGCAAATATTTCTGATTGTCGTTGAGACAGATCAAATATATTCATAACCGTATTTCTAGATTCAACTATCATTGAGTATTTGCTTTAGTTAAATATAGTAAAAATAATTGAATATTACAACTTATTAGGAGAGTTTAGATTAGGTAAGTCTATGTTTTGTGATGCAAGATCATCATACTCAGTATGACGTAAAAGGTTCTTACCATGTGTTCCAAATAACCCAGGCATTTGAATATTTCTTTGCTGAAGTACTCTAAAATTAGTATCTTCAATACCAGGTTCTATTATTACACCTCTTGAATTTTTTATATCGTTTTTAGGACCTGTTAGTTTCCACCTAACCTGAATTCCTTGATAAAATGAACTATTTAATCCGGCTCCTATTCCTGGGATATCTTCAAATTCACTTTTACTTATTTCGATGACTCTAGCTGTATTATTATTTCTTTGTTTAATAAAGTATCTATAAAACCAACCAATTTTATAATCATCCGGATATACAGGCATTTGAACACCATACACAGGATCTTCGTGTGAAAAATCACTAATATGTCCAGTTTCTTCTATCAAAGCGAGGTATTCTACCGCTAGCGGTGATGACGCTTCTCTAAATATCTGTAATTTTTCACTTGTAGCTGGAGAGTATACTCTACCTGTATAGGGACCAACTGCTGTCATATTATAGTAGCCAATATATTCTTCACCTTCTAGCATAAACTGCAGGCCTTTAGTATATTGATTTACTCTTTTAATGAATTCTGGTGTATACATTAGTTCATATCTCCTGGACCTAGAGGCATTTGTTGATTTTGAATTTGTTGAGTTTGACGACCTGATTCATCTACTGACCCTCGAGCATTTTTATTCTGTGTATCTGTATTAGATTGATTTGTGTCTTTCTTCTTCTTTTTACCACCTTTACTTTTTTTCGTTTTTTCCTTTTTTGTTGCTACATATTCCTGTATTCCGTCTTCAGGTTCAAAATTTAATATTTTGTCTAAAAGACTGTATGCTTCATCCATATGATCAGCCACATTAGTTCCTTGGTAAACTTTCCTCATCGCTTTACCTATTTCTTCTTTAAGTGTCCCAATACTTTTTTTCTTTTCTACATACTCTTCAGCAGATTTAGGATCACCATTTTCGTCTTGACCAATAGTCAAGTTTTCTGCTTCTAATGATCTAAACAATGATTCTGGATATAATTGACTCCCTTCCCCTGCTACATGTTGTTTTGGTGGTTTAGTTGCTACCACTTCCATTAGATATGCCTCTGTAGCTAAATCTTCTTCTGAAATATTATCTTCTTCTGATTCTCTAATAATATCATTTAGCTTACCGAGTTTTATCTTTACAAGATCTTCTTCATGCTTCTGCCATCTAAACCCACAAGTTATAGTTGTATCCCATTTGGCAGGTGAAATAGATTGATTTATCCCTTTGGCAAATAAATATGTATTAGCTAAATATCTAGCCGGTAAGTAATCTAATCCAAGAACTGTTCCAAATTGTATACCTGATATACCATCTAATGTAAAATCAACATCAAGAGGTATAACATTTTTACTTTGAAGTTCTCCAGGTGTTACTTTACCTTTTGCTACTGGAGCGTTAGCTGCAATAAATAAATGGTTCATCATTTCTTTTGAAATTCTAGATTTCATAGATAAATTACGTACTATTCCAGATATCTGATTTAGTGAAAATTCAAGTACTTCAGTTTTTCCGCTCCATTTGAAATTAGTATCTACACATGTAACAAATCCAGGATGATCTTCTATAGTACGCCATTGAAAATTCCATACATTACAACAAGCTTGATTCATTTGATTTGTAACACCCATTAAAAAAGCTCTTAAGTCTTGAGCTCCTTCAGCTTCTTCTACAAGTACATCTACATTTACAAATATATTAGCTAAATAACCAGCTTCATGATCCGCATCGTTCACTGTTGCATCAGGATCAGCTGCAGAGTAAGCTCCTAAAGCTTTTCTATGATTCGATGGTACTGCAAAATCACATCCTTCTCCTGTTAGACCGCTAGGTCTTCTAGTAGTTTTTGGGTCAAAAGGATATTGATCTCCTGTCTGATTACCTAGTAAGCATACAGCTGGGTTAACTGATATCAGTAATTTAGCATTACTAATTACACTTATTGGACCTACCTCCATTTTTCTGTCGTCATCTTCTGTAGACTCAGAAGCATCTTCACTTGTATCTGATGATGACTGAGGGTCTGCTTTCATTAAATCATCTGGCGATGCATCTGTTAATCCAGTTTCCATAAGACTTTTAGATCCACCAATACAAAACTGTGATATTATAGATGAAGTTTTAGTATCTCCTCCATCTTCTGCTTTATCTTCTTCTAGAGATGATTTAGTTGCAGAACCTAATGCATATAATTTATTCATTATATTATCAACTACATCACCGAATCTTACATAAAGCATTCTAGATCGACCTTTAGAATCTGTGTCGCCTCCTAGAGATCTTCTATACGTTCTTATAGTAGTTTTACCTATACTATACTTAAAATTAACTTCAGTTTCTTCTATTTTATTATTACCTATATTTTTTATTTCTTTTTTTAATCGCTCACATACACCAGTTAAAGTTTTTTCTTTTTCTAGTTTAGTTGATTCTCTATCCCCTTCTTCTATTGAATCTGATCCTTCTTCTTTCCCAAACATTGATGTATTTGGATTAACTATAAATATAGAATCACCCACATCAGTTAATTCTGTAGTGCATCTAAACGACATATCAGGATTCACACTCCATGAAAAATTAACTATAGTACCAAACATACCATCATAACATCCACCAGATGCACGTCTTTTTTGCCCTATTAAATCATAAATTTTTCCTGTACTTCCCATTGTCTCATCATCTAATGAAATTAAATCTACTGTACTCGAAGTATATAATGGATCTTCAGTCATAGCTGTATTTATTGACCACCCCCATTCTAGTAGTACTTTTATTCCTGGATACATGTAAAAAGTTTCAAGCTTTTCTAGATCTGATAATGAGTAGCATGTAAAGTTTATTGTTGCTTTTTTAAGTGCACCCATACCTGAGCCTTTATAAGATACATCTACTGAAGTTATACCTGGCATGGGTCTCAGATTACGTTCAATATCTAAACCATAATTATTTCCATCCTTCATATCTTGTCGAAATACGTTTAGTTGACCAGTTGTATCTATTCCAACATCATCACCATATAATTGTCCAAAAGTATGAGGTAATTTTACCATATCATCCTCTGCATTATATGCACCTTGACCACCAAATAAAGTATAATATTTTCTTAAATTGTTATCTAATTCTAGAGTCCCGTCTCCTACAGTACCAAATAACTCTGATTTTGATTCAAAGTCAGAATAATCTTCTTGTGCTACACCATCTCCTTCTGTTTCACCAGGCCCTACTCGCGGTACTGCATTTGACACCATCCGTATAAAAGGTGTTTTCATATGATGCCATGAAACAAGATTTTCTGACCAATTCCTTTTCATAATTCCTTGAGATGTATCTGCATAAGATATAGGTGGAGTCCCTTTTTGTCGCCTACGGAGTGTTCTTCCTTTGCATCTTCGTATCAGCTCGTGAACAACATATTTATGCATTCTAGCATTACCTAAACTCATATTCTAAAACCCATTTATTTTTTTCATGTTGTTTTTTATTGCTGATATATCAGTAGGTATAAATAACTGCTTACCAGGTTCTATAAATAAGCTATCACCAGGAAGGTTATTAGCTAATGCAATAATCCACCATTTACGTTGATCACCATAAAATTTATCAGCTAGTTGATCTAATCTATCAGTAGAGGTAGCTATAATTATTTTATCTATATGTTTTCTATCTATTCTAGGTAATACAGTAGTCAGGTGCATTGGCTTATTAAAATGATCACTACTTGCGTGCACATCTTCTCGTTTGCCTTTTTTTCCAATATATCTATTCATTTTCTATCTCCTTATTCCTCATCTTTAATTGATAAATTTGACAGGAAGAAGTGATCTGTTTCTACTGGCTGTCCACCCCCTATATGAAGACCAGCAACTTCTTCTGGTTCTTTACCTGTAATAGCACTCGTATGTGGACCATCTCCAATTACTGCAAAATCTAAATTAAGTGAAACTATATGGGGTAATTGTCCTGTATTCTCATCGTATCCTAAATTAATATCCCATGGATAATCATTGTCTATGGTTGTTGCTATACTCTTAAAATAACCAGGGGTTTGATATAACCAATCTCCCATTGTTAATCTAACATACGGTGATACCATAGTTTGATCTACAGTAGTATTTCCAGTGTAGGTTCCTATATGTGGATAAGCTAATCCATAAATAAAATTAAGTCTTCGATACATTCCTTGCATATCTTCTTGCGAAGTAGCTGCTAATTTTAACGTAAATACTAGATTTCTTATTGTACTCTCATAGTGATGTACTTGATCAGGTCTACCAACATAACTTTGTTGTTGCCAGTTAGGTGTTATTGTATCAGTTATATCTGATAAGTATGATCGTATTTTCACTGATTTTCCAGTTGCAACATCTTGAATCATAAATTTGATCATATCACGTGTATTACTTGAAGCGTCCCACCCATCTCTAATATCATCATAACCTGTATAATTAGCAAATGATTTATCGTCATCATTGAATGGATCACCTAAACCTGCTGGTGTATAATCTTCACCTGTAGGTATTCTTCGATCACGTTCTGTACCATATGGTGTGTAACCGAAATAAGCATCACGAGACATCGCTTCGTATGGTAACGCAGCTGGATCAGTCCCAAACAATTTGTCACCAACTATTTCATCTGAGTCAACTATTTTCTTTCGGAAATCATCAGCTATACCTGCTCGTCCTTCTCTATCAAACGCTGCATCATCTAACCCGGTATGACTGAGTGTAGAGTATCTAGCTAATAATGCACTTTGACCACCTTGTAATTCATCGTGTTGTGAAAGGTCACCTCCTGTATCATGTTTAGTTGAATTATAGTAACGTCTAATAGTAGTTCCACCAATTCCGTATAATGATTTAGGTCCAGCTAATGCTGTATCAGATAGTAAATCTATTTTCTGTCCATCAAATCCTAATAAATTACCTAATCCTAAAAATCCTCCTGCTCCATTCTCATTATCACCATACATTAACTCAAACTTAAGACTATATAATCTATTACCACCACCTTTACCTACTGTTTGCTTTCCAGCCCATGATCTATCAGGATCATATGGACTAATACCACCATGTGCTTTTACTGCTGCTTCATATGATGAATCACCTTCACCAATCCCGTTTAATAGCCCGTGTCTATATAATTTTATACCAAATGGACCTGTTAGCATGTTTGCTAGTAGCCCGATTCCAAGATTAAATACTCGCGTTCTTCGACCTAAGAAGAACATTTCTGTTTCTACTTTTGGATTTGAAGCTTGTAATCCTATCTGTTTTAATCCCCATAATAATCCTTTGATAGGACTTTCTATAATATGTTTTGCATTCCTTACAACATCTAACAAAGCTCTATTTCCTAAAGTTAAGAATCCACCTCTAAATGCTCCTTCATCAAATGGTGTTCCTTCCATTTCTATACCATTCCATTTTTTACCCATAGGTCTAATAATATGTGGTTCAGTATATAATTTTAACCCTTTAGGATCATCACCATGCCCACCAAATCGTAAATCATGGCCATATAATGAAGAGTTATCGTAATCAATAGTTCTTGCAAATAATTCATTTCTTACAAAACCTTGCCTTTGATTTGCAACTTCTGCATCACTATAAGATAAGTTAAATGTATTGTAATTTGGATAACCTTCTACAGTCGTATATTCAGCTGTTACATCAGGAGCTCCTGTTGGTCCAGTATTAGCTGGTATCAACACTTGCATACTATCTAAAGGTGACGGTGAATGCTCTCTTGCTGCAAAATCTGCAAGGATACTTTGAGGGTGCATACCGTTTAATTCAATTGTTGCATCAAAACTGCCTATGCTATCTTTATATTTATTACCTTCATGGAATTGTAATCTATCAGGAGCTGCTTTATAGAAATTAAAATCAACTGGATCAGTACCAGTATCTTTATTTATTGTTATTAAAGGATTTACTGGTATTTGTTGAGTTAATGCAGATACATATTCTCCTCCGTAAGGATTACCAGCGTCTGAAAATGGTGTATCATACATTAAACGACCTATACCAGCTGGCCCTACATCTGTAGGATATTCATATGTTAAAGCTCCTGGTGTTCCTGCTACTCCATTAAATTGAGTTTTAGGTAATCCAAGATCAAACATTTGTGGGGTGAATCCTTTAGCTCCTGAAGTTGTATCATCAAATGCATCAACAATACCTATATCTCCAGATGTGTTTCCTCCTTCTAAAAATTGACCTAATCCAGTTGGATTGTTACCCATAACAGGTACTTGACCTTGCACTCCACCAAAGGTAGGATGAGTAAATTCAGTTGATTGTCCTAATATACCTCCTCCATCAAAGCTATTTTTTGAAAATAATGAAACTTCAAGTTCATCGCCTCTATCAGTACTAAATCCATCAGGTTTAATTGGTGTTGTATAAGGTGTATTTTCTGCACTAAATAATGCATTACTTAATATTCCAAATCCTAATCCGTGAGTATCTGGATAATCGTAAGTTGGTTTTGGTCCTTGACCTGATATACCTTGAAATTGACTGTGTAAATATGGTTGTGAAGGTGTAAATCCAGTTGCATCTAAATTATCTATATCCAGGAAGTTTACACCATTAGTTATTTGACCATCTACTGAACCTTGACCAAGGCCAAATGGATCTGGATATGTATATATATCATCAACTGCTCCTATAAATTGTGTATCATATTTTTGCGCTTGTATTGTAAATCCAGTTGCAGCTGCATTTGGAATATCTACAAAATTTACTCCTGTTGTATCATCAATAAGACTAGATAAATGTCTTCCATCTAATAAACTAGGACCTGGTGGGAAGCCAGGTGGGCCTGGATAAGGACTAAATCCAGTTGCTGCTGCGGTAAAATCACCATCCGGTACTTGATTTACCGTAAAACCGGTTGCATATGTGTCGTCAAGAAAGTTAATACCAATAGTTGTATCTATAGCACTAGATTCATGTCTCCCATCAGCTATTGTTGGTGTGTCATCTATATCACTTGAAGTAAATCTACCATCTGGTGTTGTTAAAGCGTCATCTATATCACTTGAAGTAAATCTACCATCTGGTGTTGTTAAAGCGTCATCTATATCACTAGATTCATGCCTACCATCTGGTGTTGTTGGGCTGCTATCTATAGCACTTGATTCATGTCTCCCCGTTTGAGTAGTTGTAGAATCATCTATACCACTTGATTCATGCCTCCCATCTGGTGTTGTTAAACTACTATCAATAGCACTTGATTCGTGTCTTCCATCAGGGGTTGTTAAACTACTATCAATTGCACTTGATTCGTG
>MDSV01046041.1_pt1 | contig 11402 bp, 8 predicted proteins | sample 810851 | NCBI WGS metagenome assembly MDSV01 (sample SAMN05326640, study PRJNA326480) | marine metagenome | isolation source: seawater | place: Atlantic Ocean: North East | collected 2012 | reverse complement strand
TTTCCAAAATGAAGCGCTCAGAAAAGCTATCGAAGCTGGTCATGGAATTCTTTCATTGCCTTGCGGCTTCGGGAAAACGACCGTATCCTTGGCCATAGCGTGTAAACTGGGGTTACGAACCATGATCGTCGTTCATAAGGAATTTTTAGCGAATCAGTGGAAAGAGCGTATACAACAATTTTGTCCGGGGGCGACTATAGGTATAGTGCAACAAAACAAGAAAGAAGTACACTGCGATTTTGTGATCGCGATGCTTCAATCTCTTTCACTAAAAGAATATTCATTTGAAGATTTTGATAGTATAGGTACTCTCATCGTCGATGAGGCTCATCATATATGCGCCAAAGTTTTTTCACAATCTTTATTTAAATTGTGTCCTAGACACGTATACGGACTTTCGGCTACACCAAACAGAAAGGATGGTCTCACAAAAGTTTTACACTGGTTCATGGGTCCCACTTTTTTTGCGGTTGAACGAGAAAATCAACATCAAGTCGATATGTTTCCCATAGACTTTACGTGTGACCGATTCAGAGATCCACCGCCGTGCACTCGATACGGTAAACTTTCTTTAGCGACTATGATCACAGAACTCACCGAAATGCCTGATAGAAACGCGCTCATAATGTCTACGATTCGAGACGCGACTCGGGGTACCCGACAAGTGTTAGTTTTGAGTGATCGTCGATTTCATTGTGAATATTTACACCAAAGATTTAAGGATCGATCGGGTTTATACATGGGTGGAATGAAAGAAGCAGATTTAACTGAATCCAGTAAAAAGCAAATCATATTCGCGACGTTTAGTCAAGCGCATGAAGGACTCGATATACCCAGTCTTGATACGGTCATCCTCGCAACCCCTAAATCAGATATTGTTCAGAGTATAGGTCGTATCATGCGCGAAACGGTGGGTAAAAAGAACAATCCGCGCATATACGATATAGTAGATCAATGGTCGGTATTTTTTGCGATGTACAACAAACGACTCAAGATTTATAAACAGGGTGGATTTAAAATTCCAAACCAGAAAGAAGAAAAAACGAATAATTTTCCCTCCGGAAAATGTCTCGTACAAATATAAGAATGGGTGTTTGTTCTACCGGACGATCTACTCAGAAATACTCCTCTGGAGGATCATTAACTCTTCAGGATGTTTTGGAAAATGGAAACGTAACGACGATAGGAATTCAGACACCGAATCCTATAATTTCGAATACACTAACGTTATCGGGGGTATCCAAAGGTGACATTCTTTATGCACCACAAGATGGTGTTATTCAAACGCTTAGTATAGGCCCAACAAATAACGTATTAACGGTAACGAGTCAATCACTGGGTACATTATCATGGGAACCTCCGCAAGGTACGGGTGGTGGAGGTGGTGGTGGTAATCTCGAAGGTGTCACACTCGTAGGTGCTTTCACGAATCAGACTATTTTGTTTCAACACCCTACGACAGGTTTCACCGTTTCCTCAAACGCTGTGGTGACTGGCAATGTGACTGCTGATTATTTCGCAGGTGATGGCTCGAACATTACGGGTATACCACAATTATCGGTCGTTACACAGCTTCGAACTGATGTGGATTCGAACACAACTCGTATAAATAATTTAGAATTAGCGAATATAGTGCAAGAAGGGTTGATAGATGATCTGACATCTAATTTAACGTCTAACGTCACCCGTATATCCGATTTAGAAACGGCAACAATCATATCGAGTTCTTCGGGTATAACGGGTGTACATACCGGTGATATATTATATGCGAGTGGTGTTAATACATTACAAAGACTCGCTATAGGTACAACGAGTGGACTCGTCTTAAAGGTCGATAATGGACTTCCCTCATGGGGATCGGTTGGTGGTGCAGGTTCTTTATGGAGCCAAGACGCTGCTAAGTTATATTACACGGGTGGCCCCGTGGGTATAGGTAATACTGCCGCCTTAACCAATCAGACTTTACAGGTAGGATCCAACGTTTCCATAAGTGACACGGGAGCGGATAAACTATCCGTATCAGGAAACATATACGTATCGAAAAACTTAACAGTTGCTGACGATATAAACGCGAACGAGGTTCATGCTCGTAAGTTTTTTGTAAAAAATGTAGAAGTTGTAGCAGAGCGTCCCGTAAAACAAATATAATAAAATTATTATTCTATTATAATGAGTTCACCAACATTAACAGGGACATATTGGGCAGGTGAAAAACTAGGAGGTTATCAGACTCTCGTAGGAAGAACAAATTATTCGGAATTTGGTAGAGGTTTAGATGCGAATTTCACTGGACGTCGTGTTATAGCCGGTGCACCCGGATGGGGTCCTTCTAACTCTCGTGGAGAGAATAGAGGATATGTCGAAATTTTCGATTATAACGCGACTAATAATACATGGCAAACGATTACAGGTGGATATATAACAAGCCCCGATACTACGACTGGTTGGGGGTCGGGAATTTCAGCCGCCGATGGACGGTCTGTCATGCCAAATGATGATAAAATATATACTACCGGTGGAGGAGGACTTTTTGGTGAAAGTGTATCTATGAATTGGGATGGAGATAGAATAGTTGTAGGAGCCCCAGGTATAAACAAAGTATACGTTTATGATTATAACGGATCAAGTTGGGGAACACCTCAAACTATATCTGCTCCTTCGGGAATAACATCTTTCGGGCATTGTGTGTCTATCGCGAGTGATAATGGTGATAGATTTGCGGTGGGTGCACCCGAAAAGAATAAAGTATTTGTGTATGAAAGACTTGGAACAGCGTCTTCCTTTACACTCGTGTATACTGATGATGGTTCGGGTTTAACAAATAGTTTACCTCTCAGTACGGGTGGAACCATAACTTTAAATTCTGATTATAATGGTTATGGGTATCATGTAAAAATGGCTGATTTTGGGGATCATATGGTTGTAGGCGCCCCCGGTACACATCTAAAAAACCTTAACGCCAGTATGCATAGTGGATCGGCAGACTATGACGTAATGAATTTTGCACTTGGAGACCCATCGGTATCGGGTGGTAGTTATCACCCTCATAGAGCAGTGAGATATCCCACGAGTCAAATGAATGCGGGCTTTGTCGCCAGATACCCGAGCGGTGTACCGACTGATGGTTTTGGGTTCAAAACACCCCAAAAAGGGCAAGTTAGAATTATGCAATGTACCCCGAATACAAGTTGGGGTGCGACTAACGCGGTTTCGCAAATGGGAAATCTTATCCCTGGTTATTACGCTAATAATGTTTATGTTAATACTTTTAATGGAAACGCGTTAGATTCATTTGGTGGATTTGGAACTACGGTACAAATTAATCCGGAAGGTACTCGAATAGCGGTAGGATCGCCACATTTTAAATTTTACACTATCAATAATAATCAGGCTCGTCATGGGCGAGTCGACGTTTTCGATTATAACAGTATTACGAATACATGGGTAAATAGTTACCCAGAAGGAACGCTGGCATCAGAAAATGGAATCATGATGGGTCAGGTAGCTATGGCATCGGATGGTAGTCGTATTTTTTTAGGAGGTGTGCATTCAAGATTTATAACAGTTACGTTTGATTACACGGGTAAGGATTGGTTCCAAACTGAACCTTACATTATAAGTGGTGGAAATATTACCGAAGTGGGTGGTTTCCCGAACCATCAACCAGCTATCACGGGCGGGACGCATCACTATGCTAATTATAGAAATGTATGTAAAAGTGGTGAATTAAATTTTGTATCCGTACCCGGTTGGCCGGGTAATTATACCACTGCGAGAGGTGTCGTTCTCGTTTATAAACATACACTCACTTCATTATTTAAAGGAAATTCTTTATTTGAAGGATTTGTGAAATGTGATGAATTGGCAATAGGAGGTGCTACTAGTAATACAGAAACCCAAAGAATAGCTTTTGGTGGTGTTGTAGGAGACGATTTTGAAAGTGCGACAACTATGGAAACGCGATATTTAGGATTCGAAGGTGGGGGGAATACAGGGCATCAATCAGAATTAGTATTATCTAAATGGTCTACGGATCCTATGTCATCTTCCATAACCGGACAACCTACACTTCTGTTTGTTAATGGGGATATGACAGGTCTTCAAACATCTGCTAACGCGGGTCGAGTGACGAAAGAAACATCTGGAGATAGGATTAGGATCAAGGCTCCAAAAATAGAATTTCATTTAACAGCACCCGGAGACTGGTCGGGGTACTCTAAATATAGAGAAGCTCCCGTCATGACTCTGGTATCTACAGAGGATGCAAATAGTCAAGAAAATCAGTCAAAAAATCAGGCTCTACGTTTAGTAAATATACGTTCGTGTCATAATTCATCGAATGTAAACGCAGGTTTACGATTGACAGCTTCTAATGCCGCCGGTTATAAAGGTGATGGAGCCTCTAACTCAGGAAGAATTACCAACGACGATGGTCATTCATATACCTTTTCACCAGCAAATGATGGCTGGCTTCGTCTATATGGCGGGGGGGATTCAACTGTAAATCAGACATCGTTTTTAGATAACCAATATGCGAGATTCGCCGTAGGTGATTTATGGGTCGAGGGAACTATACAAGGACCGGGTGCTGTGGCACAAGGTTATAGTGGTCCTACAGGTCCCACAGGTCCCACTGGCCCCCCTGGTCCAGCAACTATTTCAATAGGTGCGACAAATTCGGGGCCTACAGCGAGTGTATCTATGAGTGCATCTGGAACACCAACGGCCGCTGTACTTGATTTTGTTTTACCAAACGGACCCCCTGGCCCCCCTGGTCCTGGGGGGCCTGTGGGGGCGCCGGGTGCGGGTACTCCGGGTCTTCAAGGTCCTCCGGGTCCCACTGGTCCAGCAACTGTTACAGTGGGATCAACAACTACGGGACCGGCATCCGTGACTAACAGTGGTACATCAACGAACGCGGTACTTAATTTTACTTTACCTACTGGTCCAGTTGGTCCGTATGGACCTCCGGGTGCAGCTTCGTCCGTCCCGGGTCCTCCGGGTCCTGCTGGTCCAACAACTATTACAGTGGGATCAACAACTGCGGGACCGGCATCCGTGACTAACAGTGGTACATCAACGAACGTGGTACTCGATTTTGTTGTACCGGCGGGAACCCCAGGAACTCCGGGAACTCCGGGAAGTGGAGGAAGTGCAACATTTAATGGTATTCTCGGTGATACATCAACTAAAACGAGTGATACATACCTTACAATAGCTAGCGATGGTGGTAATTCTTATGAACAGGGTATTAAACTTATACATCATAGCCCTAATTATGGTTGGAGAATAAGAGGAAGTGATGTAGATGATAAATTTCATATAAATTATACAGCAGCCGGAGTTGAAAATGCAGATGCGATTACAATAGATGGTGGTCTAAATAACTCAAATTATGCAAATTTTGTGGGTATTAAACAAGTAAATCCTATTTATGAATTAGACGTCACTGGAACCATTCGTGCTACTACCGACGTTGTCGTAACTTCAGATAAACGTCTTAAATCTGATATAAAAAAGATAGAAGGAGCCTTAGATAAACTATCCAAAATTAATGGATATACATACACACACGATGGCAAACCTTCTACGGGATGTATGGCACAAGAAATAAAGGAAGTTTTACCCGAAGTTGTTAAAGGTTCAGAAGAAACTACATATTCAGTAGCATATGGAAACATGACAGGACTCATCATAGAAGCGATAAAAGAATTGAAAAGTGAAATAAACGAACTTAAATCTTCTCACGGTATTTTATAATGGCTACGAAATATCCACCATCGGCATTACCTTTAACAGGTTATACAGCAACGGCCAGTAATATTGCATTTGGGTGGGGTCCAAGTGACGCTTTTGATGGTGTCATAGGAAATCAAGGATGGCACGGACCGCAAAATTATCAGTCATACACAAATCCACCTTATAAGCATGTAGGTTCGGCAGTATTAGGTGGTGTAAATGGTGAATGGATCAAACTTGAACTACCGAGTGCTATGACTCTATCGTACATGAAAATAGCACCGCGTAATGATCCCAACGATCCCAATTCAGGACAAGCGCCTAAAGATCTTACCATACTCGGTAGTAACGACAATTCTTCGTGGACTGTTATAACATCTGCCACCAATCTAATACCCGCAGCTTTTGGTCAACTTGATCAAATAACAGCTGTAGCGACTACAGGATATACATATTACGCAGTTGTCGTTACGAGAACAGGTGTGGGTGGAGGTTGGTTAACGATTGGAGAATTGCAATTTTGGGGAACCGCTGGGAGTGGAGGTGGAGGTGGAGGTGGAGGTGGAGGTGGAGGTGGAGGTGGAGGTGGAACTATCATACAATATCCAATTAGTTTAAATACTATTTCAGTTGAAGCTGGGGGAACTATACCACACGGTTTAACCGAGTTGTATAGTACGGCATTTTCCGATGGTAGTACAGCACCAGTATCTGGGACTATCCGTTTTACAGATTTTTTAAATAAAACTATAGGTTCCTCATCGGGTAGTTCCACAACTACCAGTTTTACTTATGGAACCTATTCTAATTATACATCCACTCAATTATTACCACCTGTCATGACATCCACATCTCAAAGTGGGTATACCATTTCTGGAATAGCGGTATCTGGTGGTACGAGTGGTAGTAGTGGGTACGGAGTTATACAAGCATTCGATAGAACGGCTACAACAAATTGGAACGGTGTACTAGGTGGGGGGTGGGCATCCCATTGGGATAATAATGTATACAAGGGTCCATCTACAAGTTGGACGGGTGTCGGAACTCTTACAGGACCTTGGTTAAGGGTTGATTTGCCAAGTTCCATAACTATTCAGGGTATAGTGGTGCGAGCGACTGGTTCGTTAGTTGTACCACAAAAATTAAGATTACTCGGAAGTACGGATGGAACCAATTGGAACTTAGTATTTTCGACGGATGTCACTATACAAAATCCAGGTGGAACTGCTTCCGGCTACTACGGGAGTAATGCCAATGTATTATTGTTTACACATTCGGCATCGTATAATAGATATGTTTTCCAATGGCTCGCAAATACACAACAAACTGGGACATACCTTCCTCGTCTTGCGCAATTTAATCTCATAGCAGGTTCATCTAATCCTACCATAAATTCGTTTACATATGGAACGTATTCTAATTATACATCCACTCAATTATTACCACCCGTCATGACATCTACTACCCAAAGCGGGTATACAATATCTGGACACGCAGATCCTGCGACAGATTTAATAAATGCTTTTGATAGATCTGCGAGTACTAATTATAGTGGTGCTGGTATAGGGACCACCGTTTTCGCTGATACGGTTTTCATTAATAATATTTATTATAGAAGAACAACGTATAGTAGTTCATATCAACAATACCCCACAACTTGGACAGGATGGGGAACGTATAACGGACCATGGGTTAAGATACAATTACCATCTGCTCAACAGGTGGAAGGTATAGTAATACGATCACAAACAGGTTCAAATTTTCCACAAAAATTAAGATTACTTGGAAGTAATGATGGAACTAATTGGAATCTTTTATTTTCTACGGATCAAACTATAAATACAGGGACTGGATCTTCCAACTCTCAAAGTCCGGTTGTTATAGATTTTGGTACTCTCACGGCGAGTTATTTATATTATGCTTTCAAGTGGTTAGAAATTACAAGCAGTGGTGGACCACCGGGAGGCCTTCCAAGATTGTGCCAGTTTAATCTCATAATTTAATTTAATTGAATATACTAGGATGTACAAAGTCGTTGTATCTAAAAATTCAGTCCAAATCCCCGCCGTTATAGATTCGGATGATGATAACGACGAAGTTCGAAATCTTCGTGTCATGAAGATATATGAAAAAGAAAAGGAAGAAAAAATGAAAATAAAATTTCCGGAAATTGATTATGCGCATATTAGCGTAGATGTTATGGGATCATATACGGCTATAGGTGATAATTCTGGAAATATAAAAGTTAGTAAAATTCCTACATTTCGAGATGCGGTAGATATATTAGAGACAAAACTTTCAACTATAAAATCTAATGTTTCACTACTAGATTCTACCGTTTTAGCATTTAAAGATGATCTCATAAATGCCGATAAAAAAACAGAAACGGATTTTTCAGCATTTAAAACGGAATTTTCAACATTTAAAACGGAAACGAGAGATACCATAATTTCATACCAAACAGAAACTGATGACAGTATCTTACATTTTAAAAAAATTATAGGCGGTTATCAAGAAGATTTAGATCGCGAAAAATTAAAAACATCAAATTTACAAGAACGAATATTAGTCATGGAACAAGCGTATCACGCTTTATTGGAACGCGTTTCCGAATTGGAAAATAATTAAAGGATATACGATCTGTTTACATATGGATAATCTTATTCAAGTCATACCCGTTTTTAACGAAGATGAATTATATGAATTGAATAAGTTTGTAGATGAAAATCTTTCATTTACGAGAAGCACCACATTTAATGGTCCAGAAACAAAAATTGATCCCGGGAGAACCAGTACGGAGTGTGCTTTACTCGAGAATGACGATATTACAAAAATAATACATACAAAAATAAATTTAGCACTCGACGAATATAAACGGAGAATTTTATACATTAATCCAAGCTATAACAAACATCCATTACCTGGTGCTGATAGTACAACTTCATGGAGAGAAGATATACGCATAATTCAATACATAGAAGGACAGGAATATGGGTTCCACCACGATCAAGGTACGATACAATCTAGGAGTGAGTATCATAGACAGATATCTGTTATTTTATATTTAACAGATGATTTTAAAGGTGGTGAAACTGAATTCATACATAAAAAAATAAAACCACCAAAAGGGCAAGCTATAATTTTTCCATCAAATTGGTGTTATTTACATAGAGGAAATCCAGTTTTAAAAGGTAAAAAACGTATTATAGTCACATGGTATTACGTAGATGACATTCAAACGTAACCCGTGAAGAATATTCACGCGGTACGGCTGTGATACTTACCTCTTAATCGCATCCATCGCAGCGAGTGCGATGACTCCCACGATGAAAAACATGACTACAAAATTACACTCTGTGTTTTCATCGCTGACAGTCGGTTCAATTTTTTTATATTTTACCCGCTCTGGTTCCTTCTGACGTTCCCGCTGGATAGGTAGCGGATCGTCGAAGTCAATCGGACTGTATCCTATCATTTATATAGGTTTACAAATTAATTTCAACTTTCTTCTTACGGGTCTTCCTACCCTTGGCCGCGGGCATCTTAACTTCCTTGACTTCATCATCGCCATTATCCTCGTCATCCTGTATAGAAACTATATCGGAAATGTCGTCATCTTCCTCGATAGTTGTTTGGGGCTGAAGAGATGTTGTACTCATAGGTGGTGCGGGAGGCATCATGATATTCCCCATGAGACTCGAGATATCGAGCCCGGGCCCCTGCATCTCACGGCGCTCCCCTGGAGCCGCGGCAGAGGAAGAGGCTGCGTCAGATTTAGACACGGTATTTTGAACCGCGCTCATCATATTTTGCATGAGACCTGGATTCTGTTTCATCACATCATTCATATTTGGCATGACCTGTTTGAACATAGAATTGGTAAGATGGAACATCATAGCAGAGCCACCGAGCATCATTATGAGTTTAACCTCTGGCGCGACGTGCATCTTAGTTCGGTATTTTACGTATAACTCTTCGAACACCTCATCATAGTCATCGACATTCTCCATCACATTTTCAGACCAACCCTCGAGTTGAATTTCGAACGGATTATACCGCTTGTTCATAAACTCTAAACCAGTCACACATGCTATGAGCATTCTCCTAGAAAATTTGACAGACTTATCTACGTCTATACTGTAGGTTATCCGTTTCACCTCTGTACGTAACTCATCTACGGGGGAATACACATTTAGTCTCTTGTTCACTGCGAACCCCTTCTTTTCTAATCGCCCAAGCTTATTCACGAGATCCGCCTTCTCTTCGTCTACCGTTTTGTATCCAGGAGAAGGTTGTTCTTCCACTTCGCCAGGACCATAGTCAAAACCACCACCCATCTGAGGTGTTTCATCTTCGTATTCACCGTAATCTATGGGTGGCTCATTCTGAGGGGGTGGGGGTGCATTCGTCTTCGTGGGATTCGCGAACGAATCTATATCCTCTTGAAAGGCTACCCGTTTTGTGGGTTGTGGTTCAGGAGATAACCTGGAACGATTCATCATCTGAGGTCTCGGTGGTTTTGCGAAATCCAAGCTGATCTCATCTAAGATGGCTTGCTCCTTATCGTCTAATTTCATGACGTTGCCGTCATTACGCTCGATAACAATTTCACCGTCCATTAGTATCTATATTGAAACTAATCTTTTCTCTTTAACGCACTTTAATAAAAATGTCAGTACATAGTAAATGAAACTCAACCTAGTTGACCGCCAAATCCTGAAGTATATTCTCATCGTGACCGTCGTCGCCGCGGTCGTGATGCTTTTCGCGTCTCCTGCTAAGAGCATGTATCAGCCCAAATCTGTGAAGATCGAAACTGTGAGTCAAGGTTCCATGTTTGACTTACCCAAAACTACAGATTGCCTGAACACCAGTCCTTATTCTGGTAGCACCGGTGGTGTTTGTGACAGTCAGAAACTTGTCAAGGATCAGTCTAGCTACAAACTCGTAGAGTAAAAAAATAATTTATCATTTATAATTTTTTAAAAAAATTTCTAGTTAAAAAATATTTTAAATTTTTAAGTGGAAAAAGATCTACGTGTATATTAAATGGCTCTTGTCACGGCACCTCAGCCAACTATTCCAAACTTTGAATATGAACATCATACTATCACCGTGGATAATATTGATCATTCATCCAAGACGGATTTTATAGCACATTTACCAACACCCCTCGAAAACGTTGTTCAAGTACAACTAATTGCAGCTTCCATAACAGGATCTGGTGGAAATGCTCAGTTATGTTTACATATAAACATTGAGGAACTTAAGAGCTACTTTTCTCAACGTACAAAGATGGATTTAGAATCTTCGGATGATAATCATTTGAATGGACTGTTTGGAAGTATTATGTTTCAACAGGTTTTAAGAAGTAGTGGTGCAACCGGTAAGGCTATTTACTTTAGAAATGATTATCCTATTATACAACAATACATAAATCCAATCAGAAAGCTTGATCGTTTAACCTTTAATATAGACAAACAAAATGGTGACGCAGCTGATATGTCAGATGCAGTTTTTGTATTCATATTCACGTGTAAAAAGAAAAATTTACCGTACTAAATTTCAGGGCGTTACATACTTGTAATTTAAAAATACTTTTATAATAGTAAGTATGTCTTCTGGAATAGTACAACTTATAGCTATTGGTGCGCAAGATGAGC
>MDSV01017750.1_pt1 | contig 11402 bp, 9 predicted proteins | sample 810851 | NCBI WGS metagenome assembly MDSV01 (sample SAMN05326640, study PRJNA326480) | marine metagenome | isolation source: seawater | place: Atlantic Ocean: North East | collected 2012 | reverse complement strand
TAAATGAATTGATGCTAATAGAAGCTATTTCAAAAACAATGCCAATCAATTGGAAATTATATGTCAAAGAACACCCAATGATGGTGGGTGAGCGTGAATTAAGTTTTTATGCTAAAGTTGCAAAAATACCCAATGTAAAACTTTTAGATTTTAAAAATCATAAAGAACCTAAAGATTTGATTCAAAAATCTAAAACTGTAGTAACCATTACTGGCTCAAGTGCTTTTGAAGCTGCAATTTTAAATAAACCTGCGATTGTTTTTGGAAGTGTAGCATACAATGTTATTTCAGGCATTAAAGTTGCAAATAGTTTTGAAGATTTAGAACACTTATTTAAATTAATCCAAACTAACAATTGGCCTCAAGACAATACTATAGATTGTGCAACATACTTAAGAACTATAGATGAAGTTGGAGTAAACTTAGATATTGAAATTATAATTGAGCTTTCAGCAAAAAAAATAAAGTTACAATCATTAGATGATAATGAAAAAATCGAATTAAGGAATACGATAAATAGTCTAATGCTGTTTTTTGAAAAAGCAGTAAATATATGTAACGATCAAGTTAATAATAAATAAATGTGTGGTATTATTGGTTCAATTGGGTTTAAGGATAGCTCTAAGCTAAATATTGAAAGTCTTAGACATAGAGGCCCAGACTCGAAAGGCAAATGGAGCTCTAAGGATAACGAATTCCCAGTAGAATTAGGACATACTCGCTTAGCTATTCTTGATCTTACAAATGCTGCAAATCAACCATTGGTAACAAAAGATGGCCGATATATATTTGTATATAATGGTGAAATTTATAATTTTATAGAATTACGTACTGAGCTTGAAGCAAAAGGTCAATACTTTGAAACATCATCAGACACAGAAGTTTTTTTAAAGGGTCTTATTTTAGAAGGACCTTCATTTCAACTAAGATGTAACGGAATGTGGTCTTTTTGCCTTTGGGATAATAGAGAAAAAGTAGCTTTGTTAGGTCGTGACCGCTTTGGTAAAAAACCTTTATTTTATTCATTTTTCGGAGTTAATAAATTAGTTTTTGCATCAGAAATGAAGGGAATATATCCTTTTCTGAATACAATTCAGCCAAATGAAAAAATCAATATTTATCTTCAGAAACTTTTTGACTACGAAAGCTCAGAGGAATGTGTAATTGCAGGAATCAAGCGACTGCAACCAGGCCATTATGCAATATATAAAAATGGAAAATTTGAGTCAAAACGTTGGTGGAATACACTGGATCATCTTGAAGAAGTTTCCTACAAGTATGAAGATCAAGTTGAAAGATGGCGTGAAATTTTCTTAGATGCTGTTAAAATTAGAATGCGATCTGACGTACGTATTGGTACAGCATTAAGTGGTGGTTTGGACTCTAGTGCAACATTTTGCGCTATGAATTATCTAGCAAATCAGAATGTTAATCATGATAAAGAAGCAAAGGATTGGCAAAATGGTTTTTGTTCTCATTATCCTGGAAGCACTTTAGATGAAAGTAAATGGGCTAGAATTGTAACAGATGCAATGAATATTACTCTTAATGAAGTGAATATTGACCCATTAAACTGTGGCTGGTCAATCAACGATGCCTTTTATCAAGTTGAAGACCCATATCTTACATTGCCTTTACCCATGCTTGCAACTTATCGTGCTATTTCAAATTCAGGTATTAAAGTAACACTTGATGGACATGGTGCTGATGAATTATTTTCTGGCTATGGTCATTTAACATCTGCATTTAAATCATCAAACCCAAAAGAAACAACAGAGCTAGTCTCTATAATAAATAGTCTTAAAAGTGGAGAATATTTAGCAGAAAGTGGAAATTTATATTTAAATTTTTTTAAAAAAAAATTTATTGAAACTTTAAAGACACATTTAAGAAAACCAAGAGATTATTTGAAGGCTATTCTAGGAAAAGCTGAATGGGAATTTGTAAGATATAAGTTAGAGCATAATGATCAATCTCATCCTCAGTTTAAGAAGCTTGATCCGTTATCACAAAATCTTTATGAGATTTTTCATATAAAGGAATTACCTACATTGCTTCGAAATTATGATCGCTATTCAATGTCTAGTGGAGTAGAAATTCGAATGCCGTTTATGGATCATCGTCTAGTGACTTATACATTTTCACTTCCGTGGACCAGTAAAGTTGGTGGAACTTATACAAAACGAATAATGCGTGATGCACTTAAAGGAATTTTACCAGAGTCAATTAGAACTCGTCGTGATAAGATTGGCTGGAATGCACCACTTCATGAGTGGCTTCAGGGACCACTTAAAAATGAAATTGAGATATCTATATCAAAACAAGGGTCTCAAAAAAAAATAAAAGATACTTGGAAGCACTTTCAAAATAAAAAAAATCCAAATTGGAGTGATGGACAAAAAATTTGGGCTTTATTGATGCCTGAATTATGGAAAAAGGCTATTTTTAATGAAGAAAAATCTAAATAAGATAATTTATTATTACTTATATAATATTTAATCTTATGTATCATCAAGTCACAATTTGACATTAAAATATGAAATTTACAAAAATATAGAAAAAATTTCCCTAAGTCTTTTAATGAAATTCTTTACCAAAAAGATAAAATAAAGTTAACAAATAATTTATGAATATTTTTAATTTAAATTACCAAATTCATCTATGAATGCACCAATAGTATTATTTGTTTATAATCGTTTGGAGCATACCAGACTGACAGTAGAAGCCTTACAAAAAAATGAATTAGCAAATCAAAGTGAACTATTTATTTATTCAGATGCTGCCAAGAATAAAAATGAACAATTTGAAGTAAATAATGTTCGAAAATATATAGATAATATTGATGGCTTTAAAAAAGTTACTATATTTGAAAGACAAAAAAATTTGGGACTTGCTAATTCAATAATTGATGGAGTGACAAATATAGTCAATAAATATGGTAAGATCATTGTGCTTGAAGATGATTTGGTAACAAGTAGTTTTTTTTTAAAATATATGAATGATGCTCTAACAAACTATAAAGATAATAAAAAAATATGGCAAGTAGGTGGTTATGTTTATCCTATATCTTGTGAATCAAAAAGAGATTTTTTTTTTGCGCCATATACTACATCATGGGGCTGGGCCACTTGGATTGATCGATGGAAATATTTTGAGAGAGATCCTAAAAAATTATTATCTATATTTGACGAGCATAAAATTAAAAAGTTTAATTTAGATAACTCAGATAATATATGGGAGCAAGTTATTAAAAATGCAAATGGAAGTTTGTTTTCTTGGGCTGTTTTTTGGTATGCAACAGTTTTTTTAAACAATGGGTTAACAATTTACCCAAAAAGATCAATGGTTAAAAATATTGGTCATGATGGAAGCGGAATGAATTCTAGTAAATCTAATTTATTTGATGTCAAAATCCACTGTAGACCAGTAAAAATATCTTTAGTAGATATAAGTCTTGATAATAATGTTTTTAAAGAAGTTAAGAAATATTTAAAAAAAAATAGAAGTATTTTAATAAGAATTCTTACTAAATTTAGAAAGTTATTTATTTGAAAAATATAATTCACTTTTCTACACTAGATTATGGTGGAGCAAACACCGCTGCTGTAAGAATTCATAATTCTTTAAAAAAATATGGTTTTAACAGTATATTTTTTTGTAAAGATAAACGTACTAATGATGAAACTATTTTTAAAATTAAACCTAAGCTAAATAATTTGTATTTTAGACTTATAAATAAAATAGAGTTAAAATTTAATTTGTTTAATAAGAAATATTATTTCTTTGAAAAAAATCGAAATACTTTAAAAGATATAAATCAGATAGAGAAATACATTCCGTTTCATCCAAATATTATTATTTTACATTGGATTACTGGTTTTGTTGATCTGAAGGTTATTAAACAACTTAAAGAAAAATACGATTGTAAAGTTTATTGGTATTTTATGGACATGGCACCAATGACTGGAGGGTGTCATTATGCCTGGGATTGCAAGGGCTACACTGATAATTGCCTAAATTGTCCAGCTGTAAGTTTTATTAATAAAAGTTTACCTTCAGAAACTATTAATTATAAAAATAAAATGATTAGAGAAATCAAATTAGAACCAATATCTCCAACTAAATGGCTGACTAAACAACTAAAGCATTCACAATTATATAAATATAAAAAAATACGTGAAATTATGCTAGGTATAAATCCTGAGATTTTTAAACCAATAAGTAAAAAAGATATGATGAGTATTAAATTAAAATATCATTTACCCAATGATAAAAAAATTATATTTTTTGGTGCTTCCAATCTTAACGAAAAGAGAAAAGGAATCAATTACATAATTAAGGCTTTAGAGTTTATATCTAAAAATAAATTAATTGATGTTGACTCAGTAATCATTGTAACAGCAGGAAAAGATTTATCTAAAAATATTTTTAGAAATATTGCATTTACTCATAAGCATATAGGTTATTTAAATAAAGACGAAGAATTGGCTAATGCATATCAAATGGCAACAGTATTTGTTTCTCCCAGTATAGAAGATAGTGGTCCTATGATGATAAATGAATCAATAATATGTGGTACACCAGTAGTTTCTTTTAAGATGGGTGTTGCAGAAGATTTAGTTTTAGATGGTGAAACGGGATATATTGCAGAATTGAAAAACTTTAAAGAGTTGGCAAATGGAATAGTAAAAATTATTAATTTAGATAATCAAAAATATGAGGAGATGAAAAAAAAATGTAGATTAATCGGACTTGAAAAATGTAGCACAGAAGTTCAGATACAAAAATTAATTTCTTTAACAGAATAATAAAAATGACATACTATACAAAAAAACAATTAAATGGTCTGGGTTTTAAGTCGGTTGGAAGAAATGTCAAAATAAGTGACAAAGCTAGTCTTTACAATTTTGACCAAATAGAAATTGGTGATCATTCAAGAATTGATGACTTTTGTGTTATTTCAGGGAGTGTTAAAATTGGAGATAACGTACATATAACACCACAATGTGTTGTGGCTGGAGGATTGCCAGGAGTTATAATTGAAAGCTTTTGTACTTTGGCATATGGAGTTAAAATTTTCTCTCAAACAGACGATTATAGTGGCATGTCAATGACCAACTCTACTATTCCTAAACATTTTAAAAAAGAAACCCTAAGAAAGGTTTTAATTGAAAGACATTCAATCATTGGCGCAGGATCTATTGTAATGCCAGGCATTACAATTGCTGTTGGTACCGCAGTAGGAGCGAATAGTCTCGTTTTAAAATCAACAAACCCCTGGGGGATTTATGCAGGATCTCCAGCAAAAAAAATAAAAAAAAGGAACAAAAACTTACTTTTTTTGGAAAAAAAATTTAAAAATGAGGGATAATACTGTTAATCAAGAAAAATCAGACTCAATCAAGAAAATTAATTGCCCGATTTGTAATAAAGAAGCAATATTTATCTTTATTTCTAAACATGATAAAAGAATCTATGAATGTGAAAATGAAAATTGCAAACATTTTTTTACGCCTCCATATATGGAAAATCAAGGAATAGTACCCAGAGATGGAAATATAGAAAATCTTTCAGATAAAGCTATTAATATTTTTGGAGAGAGAAACGAAAGATTATTAAAACTATTTATGAAGTGGATCCAAAATAAAAATTACCCAATAACTTTTTTAGATTATGGTGCAGGGAATGCCCATGTTTCACGAACCTTTAAGCAATCGCTAGGAACTAAAGTAAAGATCTACTGCCTAGAAGCCAATCCTGCTTTTCAAAATCTTTATAAGAAGTATGGACTTATTCAAATAACAACACCAAATGAATTAAGTGATAAAATAGATTTTATTTATATGATTGAGGTCATTGAGCATGTTGAAGATCCGATTGCTACGATGAAACAGTTAATCAAGTATTTAAATAAAGATGGTTTGATTTTTTTGTCCACACCTTTAGGTACAAGAATTGAAAATAAAACTAATGCTTATAACACTCCATCCCATCTTCATTTTTTTTCAAAAAAATCTTTTAACTTAATGTTAAAGAAATCGGGTTTTATGGAAATAACATTTCAGTATTACCCAGAAATGTACCCAATACCGTCAAATAAATACCTTAAGCTAAAAAAAACTATTAAAAAATTGATTTCTCACTTATTGTTAAATCCAAAGATGCCTATTACACATTTAGTTGGGTTTACTAAGCCTATAAATATAAAAACAAAATTATTGAATTAACAAAAGTGCTTATTAGAAGGTTTTATAAATAATATAATTTGATTTAGATAGGATAAATAATTGATACCATTCAACAAACCACCTTTTACAGGTAATGAGGAAAAGTATGTTTTGCAGGCAATGAAGAGTGATAAGATTTCTAGTAATGGTTTTTTTGGAAAAAAGTGTCAGACCTGGTTTGAAAAAAAACTAGGATGTCAAAAAACTTTACTCACACCGTCTTGTACTGCTGCATTAGAAATTAGTGCTAATTTGATAAACATTCAGCCAGATGATGAGGTTATCATGTCAAGTTATACATTTACAAGCACAGCTAATGCTTTTGCTCTGCGTGGTGCAAAAATTGTCTTTGTTGATATTCGCCCTGATACTATGAATATTGATGAAACTAAAATTGAAGCTGCAATTACCTCTAAAACCAAAGCAATTGTACCTATGCATTATGCTGGAGTTGGATGTGAGATGGATATTATTATGGAGATTGCAGACCGTCATGGTTTGTTTGTAGTAGAGGATGCTGCTCAAGGTGTCATGAGCACATATAAAGGTAAACCATTAGGGACCATTGGACATCTTGGAGCTTATAGTTTTCACGAAACTAAAAACTTCACAAGCGCAGGAGAAGGTGGATTGCTAATAATCAATCATAAAAAGTTTGAAAATCACGCAGAAATAATTAGAGAAAAGGGCACAAATCGAAGTAAATTTATTAAAGGAATGGTTGATAAATATACTTGGGTAGACCTTGGAAGCAGTTATCTTATGAATGAAATAAGTGCTGCATACCTTTGGGGTAATCTTGAAAAAGCTGATGAAATTAATCAATCAAGACTAAATATTTGGAAAATGTATTATGATGGATTGAAGCAACTTGAAGACAAAAAATTGATAGAATCGCCCAAAATACCAGAAGGATGTATTCACAACGCACATATGTTTTATTTAAAGGTAAAAGATTCAGAAAGTAGAGGAAAGCTTATTCAATATCTTAAGCAAAATAATATTTTGTCAGTTTTTCATTATATTCCGTTACACTCATCACCTGCTGGAAAAAAATTTGGTAGATTTAATGCAGAGGAAAAGTTTATAACTCTTGAAAGTGAAAGATTGTTAAGATTGCCTATGTATCAAAGTTTAGAGGATAATAAAGTATCGAAAATAATAGATACAATACTTGATTATTATGAAAAAGAAAAATAGTGAAATAAATGATACTCTTAAATTACATAAATCTTTTACCTTTTTTTGATAGCAAATCTTAGATTATGTTTAAAAAAAAATTTACAGTTTTTATCAATAGTATTTTATCCTGGTTTAATTTAAAGATTGTGAACTTAGCTTCAGTTTACCCACAAGATTTAACAAATAATGATATTAATCCTTTAAGTGCTCAATATCATATAAATGATAATAAAATGGTTATGAATATTGATTTGTCAAAGTGTAGAACTAACAGATGGTTCGATATGTTAAATAACACTTTGGATCCTGCAATATTTGCAATTAGAAATTCTTTAAAAAAAAATTTAAAAGGTGAGGAATTTTATGCAAATATTTTAGAAATTTTAAATAAACAAAAAAATTTAATACCCCAAAATAACGCAGCAAAATTACTGGATATTGACTCTGATCATAGGGGAAATATTAAAGATTACCCTTGGTGGGCAGCAGTAAATCCTTGGGAAAATATTACTTTTGAATATAATTTGAAGCATATGCCATATGCAGTTAAACGTGATAGAGCTAAAAATGGACATATGATATTATCTAATGATCCTGATGGAATAATGAAAGAGGATTTTGAAAAATCGTGGAATTCACATGCAAGACAATATGCAGATTTAACACAAAGAATAATAAAAGATGGGTTTAGATATGGCAATACATATGGTTATGTAGCTGTAGAGCTATTTGTAGTGAAAAATAAATTTCGTTGGAAAATTGGGGGAGAAGGAAATCATCGCGCTGCTGTAGCAGCCGCCCTTGGGATTAAACAAATACCTGCCCTAGTAACAAAAATCATAAGAATAGAGGAGTTAGAGTATTGGCCAAATGTAGTCAATGGTTCCTTTAACAATGATCAAGCAACTAAAATTTTTTATAATATTTTTGATGCAAAGCCATCAAAAATTTATAATAGGTGGATTAAAACAAATTCCTCTAATTGAATTATTTTTAAAAATGAAGACTTATTTTATTCCGAAAAGTTTCATTAAAAATTTTAAACCATCTCATCCTCATAATAAAGATATTAATTTACCAAAAATATCAATTGTTATGCCAAGTTATAATCATGCTGAATTTATTGAACGAAGTATCCTATCGGTTCTAAATCAAGATTATCAAAATTTTGAACTTATAATAATTGATGGAGGCTCAAATGACGGTACTATTGATATAATTAGAAAATATAAAGACTATATTGCTTTCTGGGTTTCTGAAAAAGATCAAGGTCAAAGTGATGCATTAAACAAAGGTTTTAAGCATTGCACAGGTCAAATTTTTGGTTGGTTAAATTCAGATGACATATATTTACCAAACGTATTTGAATATGTTCATTTAGCTTTTAAAAAAAATTCAAGCAAAAAAATTATTTTTGGAGATTGGCTTTCAATCGACAAATATGATGAAGTTGTAGATTTTAATCATGCATTTGACTTTAATCTTAATCATTTTAAATATGAAGGATTTCATTTAAATGCACAATCTATGTTTTGGTGTAAAAGAGTTCATCAGCAATTTTCTGACTTTGATATTAATCTTTACAACACTATGGACTACCAGATGATCCTTGAATTTGGAATTAACGAGGGGCAAAAATCTTTTTTTCGTATTCCTTATCCCCTTGGAGGATTTCGAAGGTATGAGGGGCAAAAAACAATAGGAATGAGTTTAAATGTGATTAAAGAACATAAATTATTAGCTCAAAGATATAATTATAAAGACAAGTATAAATACATTGGTATGATTAAAAAGTTTTACTTTCGGATACGACGCACATATTGGTATTTAAAACGTGGAGGTTTAAAAAATTTAATTTATAGATTAAAAGTAAGCTATGTTAACCGTACCTAAGCGTTTTTTTATAATTTCTTCTTATAGCCCAGTTTTAATTCCTTTAATAGCTATATGTGCTCGATTGATACCAGGTACAGCAGAATTAAGTTATTATATTATTGCAGGATATGCTTTGTTTGGAAAACAACAAGCCATTCAGGCACTTGTTCTAAGTTGGTTTTTTACAATGATTAATTTGACAATTGCCCCTAGAGTAGAATTGATATCTTTGCTTAGATATCTTGTCATTGCTTGTTCTTTTTTTTCAATTTTTTTTAGGACTAGTTTTTTTAAATTTGATAGATTAACTTTATTTACACTAGGACTAGGGATTTTCATTGCCATTCATTCTATTGCTCTTAGTCCAATCCAAGCTGTCTCATTTCTTAAAATATCTAGTTGGACGGTTGTTATCATTACATTGTTTAAAGCTTGGTCAGGATTAAATCTATTAGAACATGAGAGAATTAAAAACTGGGTTTTAAATTTTATTCTACTTATCACATTATTCAGTCTGCCTTATTTGTTTATACCAGAAATTGGCTATGCTAGAAATTCTGACGGTTTTCAAGGAGCCTTAAACCATCCTCAGGTTTATGGAACAACAATTGGACTTGTTACAGCTATACTTTTGGGAAAACTATTTAATCACAACAAACCTCCTTTATCTTTAATGATAATTATCATATCTTTGTTTTTGTTAATTTTTATTTCAGAAACAAGAATTGCAGGAATAGGTTTAGCATTATCATTAATGATTTCATTAATTTTCTTTTTTATTTTAAATATATTTAAAACAAAAACTGTAGTAATAAATAAACGTTTATATCTTTATTTAGTTTTTTTAATATTGATATCACTAATATTTAATTCATACTTTGTAAATTTAATTTCTTTTTTTCTTTCTAAGAGTGGCGCAATTGAAGTTGATGGTTTATTTGACGCTTATCTTTTGTCTAGAGGGGAATTTATTTTTCAAATGTTAGATAATATTAAAGAAAATTTTATAACAGGCATTGGATTTGGCATAGCCTCAGATCTATCATCTATGCGAGTGTATTATGACCCATTATTTAACTTACCAATTAGCGCATCTGTTGAAAAAGGAGTGGTACCATTAATGATTTTAGAAGAGACTGGGATTTTTGGTTTTATTTTATTTTTAATATGGGTTTTTATTTTATTTTATAGATCAGTAATTAATGGCGTTGAAAGCTTGACTCTTTTAATAGCTATATTTTCATTTAATATGGGAGAGGCAGTATTATTTTCCCCAGGTGGTCAAGGACTAATAACTCTTGTATTGTTGGCCTCAATTTTAACTAGACCTCAAATGGAAACATATTCATCTACCACAAAACACTTAAAAAATTAATGTCAAAATTAAATAACCCAATATGGTTTTGGCAAAGATCACAAACTCCACATATGGGAGCTTTGGCAGCATCATTAGCAGAACAGGGTTATAGTGTTAATTTTGTTTCCAATAATGTATTAACAAAAGAACGTATACAGCAAGGGTGGGAAAAAGCTAAACTTGGTAAAACAAAATTTAAAATAGCGGCGAGTAAAAAGGCAGTAATTTATCTTGCTAAAAATGCTCCTGAAAATTCAATACATCTTTGTCAAGGTATCCACAACAATGGTTTAGTAAATTATACACAAAAAATTTTAAGAGATCGTGGTTTGAGACATTGGATAATTATGGAAAAAATCGATGAACATGGGTTAAAAGGTAAATTTAAAAAATTATTTTATCGAATACTTTTTTTATATTGGCGGAAACATTTGGAAGGTGTGCTTGCAATTGGGCATGGTACAAAAGATTGGATTATAGGGCGTGGAATAAAGAAGAAAAAAGTCTATTCTTTTGCATATTTTTTGAATAAACCAAAAATTAATGAAAAAAAAAATAAGTTAAGTATCAAAACTAAGATAAGACCATATCGTTTTTTATTTGTTGGTCAATTAATTGAAAGAAAAAAAGTTGACTTACTAATTAAAGCCATGGCTGATTTGAAATTAGTAGATATCGAACTTTGGATAATTGGGAGTGGGCCTGAGAAAGAAAATTTACATTCCTTGGCAAATTTATTACTACCAAGACAAGTAAATTGG
>MDSV01233425.1_pt1 | contig 11403 bp, 8 predicted proteins | sample 810851 | NCBI WGS metagenome assembly MDSV01 (sample SAMN05326640, study PRJNA326480) | marine metagenome | isolation source: seawater | place: Atlantic Ocean: North East | collected 2012 | reverse complement strand
CGTTAAAAATAAACGCTTAGAATGACTAAACTTATTATTTTTAACATCGAATCGCCTAAAAAATAGTCGCTGTCAGTGCCATGGTCGAATGTTCAACACGCCCTAATATAATTTTGAAAATAGTAGATCATTTATCCATATTCGTTCTCACAATGACCATTGTTTTGATTCGATAAGGGACCGACCCAATGCCGAACTATCCCGTCAATAAAATCAGCACGTCCGATGAACAGATAAATATTTTACAAATCACTGATTTGCATCTATCTACGCCTGTCGCTGCTGATACTGACAGTAGTCATGTCAATGAAGTGGGTGATTGTCAGCGTAATTTTGAAGCTGTACTGCAGCAAGCACTGAGTGAAGATATTCGCTGTGATTTGATTATCGTGACTGGCGATCTGGTCAGTAAAGTAAAGCCCGCCACCTATGACCATATTTTTGCCGTACTACAGGCAACTCAAATTCCTTTTGTATGTATCGCTGGCAATCACGATGTGACTGATGAGAATGGTGAAGACTTGCCGTTTTTTCAGCGGACACTCATTGCCCAGCCTGCTGACTCACGCTTACTCAGTCGGCACATCATTGAGAGTGATCACTGGCAGCTACTGTTATTAGACTCGTCTATCACAGGGAAAGTGGCAGGTGAGATAACCACTACAGATATTGATTGGTTATGCAAACGGCTTGAGGCATGTGATAAGCCTGCGCTTATCGCCCTACACCATCACCTCATCCCAGTAGATTCTGACTGGATTGACACCCATATGGCGCAAAACGCTGAAACTTTTTGGGAGTATATGGCGCCTTTTGAGCATTTACAGGTAATCATTAGCGGTCATACTCACCAAGAGCAGATTCGTCATCGTCAAGGTGTGACTGTTTATAGCACACCATCTACCTGCTATCAATTTAAACCTTATTCGCATGATTTTGCTTACGATGAAGCTTGCTTGCCTGGTTACCGCTGGTTGCAATTAGCCAACAATGGAAAGGTTGCAAGCTGGATTGAAAGACTGGATACTTAATGCCCATATTTATTGGTGCATAAAATAGCTATAGCGCTTACACGTCAAGGATTTAGCACCTATTAACTGAAGTGGCACTAGAGAGTAGATTAAGCAAAAATGAGATCAGGATAAAAAATAACTTCATTATTATTAAAAACAATGATACAACTTGTAAAATGAAGCGAAATGACCTGATATCTCACATTAGTCAGCAATATAGTAGCTAAAATCGTTTTTCACAGTCAGTCATTTACCACATGATTGCAGCCATGCTATTGAACGAAAATTTTGCATCGCAGTATACCTAAGCAATGGTGTGTCGATACCGATAGACCAGCATAACGATATTATTTGATCAGCTGTGTTACTTGTGTTACCAAGTGGTAAAACGTTTGATAAAAGGACAAATTATAGCGTTTGTAAAACTGATAACGTCTTGTCTTTTGATACGTCGTTTTATTGAATTAATTTGAAAAAGTAGGATACCTATATGAGCACCGTGACCACAAATCCAAGTGAAGTCAAGTTTACTCCTTATGTGCCAGCCCCAGACGAAGAGTATATGTCTGATGCACAGTTAGAGCATTTTAAGGCGATTTTGTTGGAATGGAAAAACCAACTGATTGGCGAAGCGGATCGTACCAAAAGCTACATCCAAGACGAATCAAGCGCCATGCCTGATATCAATGATCGTGCCACTCAAGAAGAAGAGTTTGCCCTTGCTTTACGCACACGTGACCGTGAACGCAAACTTATCCGCAAAATCGACAAATCCATATTGGAAATCGAAAATGATGACTATGGATTTTGTGAAACTTGTGGCGTAGAAATCGGTTTGCGCCGTCTAGAAGCACGTCCAACCGCAACCCAATGTATCGACTGCAAGACCTTGTCTGAGATTAAAGAACGCCAAAACCAAGGCGCTTAAATCAGATAGAACTAAGATGACTGTAAAACAAAGCGACCCTATGAGTGGTCGCTTTTTGCATTTTAGACGACCGTTTAGATGACTGCCTCTTCACGCAAACGCTCCCCCTACTCTGTGTTAAGTAGAGGGAGCGTTGGTGAAATGTTGCCTTTGCTCACGAAACAATCTCATTTAATAAATATCTTTTGGACCTGATTTTTATTATTCTATCTGTATTATTTTTATCGATAGCCATTTATTGTGAAAACTATTCCTACTGATACGCCATCTCACACCAAATCATCCCAGCCTATTGGCCGCTTTGCCCCTTCACCAACGGGTGAGTTGCACCTTGGTTCTTTGACCACGGCACTTGCAAGCTTTTGCCATATCAAATCGCTCGGTGGACAGTGGCTGCTGCGTATCGAAGATACCGACACCGAGCGCTGTGATAGACAGTTTACTGAACAGATTTTGATGGACTTAGAGGTGCTTGGGTTGCACTGGGACGGTGATGTCATTTATCAGTCTGAACGTATTGATATTTATAACGAATACTTGTCTTCATCGTTACGCCCATTGACCTACGGCTGCCAGTGCTCACGCAAATACCTAGAGCAATATTGGGCGCAAGAGGAAATTAATAGACATCACAATAATGCTAACTTAACACAACCATGCAATCAAACGCAGCCAAACAGACAGCGTTACCCACGACGCTGTGTTGCATCTGGCCTTGATAGGCAACAGCATAAATTACGTATACAGCTGCCAGACTATAAAATTGGCTTTCACGATGGTATCCAAGGACTGCAATGGGACAATCCGCAGCAGACACTAGGAGATATGGTGGCTCGTCGTCAAGACGGTATGATCAATTATATACTGGCAGCCAGCATTGATGACGGCCTACAACAGGTAACTCATATCATGCGTGGTTTGGACATTTTACCCATGACCACAGCACAGATCAGTATCATGCAGGCGGCACAACTGCCAACCATCGACCATTGGTATCATTTACCATTAATCAATAATGCTGACGGTCAAAAGCTCTCTAAGCAAAATCTTGCGCAGCCAATTGATACCTCAGACCCAAGCCGTCTCATTACTCATGGATTAGAGCTACTCCAGCAACCAAAGGTCGATATCGACACACCAGCCAATATGCTCAAGCAAGCAATTGCTCAATGGGACAATACGCCGCTACGAGGGAAGCAGCAGTTGAATTCGCCTTATTGAAGATAACTAAAAAGCAACTCACAAAAAAAATAGATAGCAAAAAGCGCCACTGTTTGCGGCGCTTTTTTAGTGCTTGATCATAGAATGTATAGACTAATTTAAACTTTTTAGTAGTAGCGGCATTGGCTCTTTTCAATCTCAGGACTTTCTTTATATATTTTTAATAATAAAGCCACCATCATCAAGCTAATCAACATTGAAGAACCGCCATAACTAAAGAATGGCATGGTGAGACCTTTGGTAGGAATGGCACCCATGTTCATCGCCGCATTAATAATCGTCTGCGCAATAAACACCACACCGATACCGAAAGCGGTATAGCTCATGCGCATTTGGCGACGTTTTAGCGCGTTGTAACTGATACGCATCGCACTACCAATAATCAATGCTTCAAGTATCAATACCATACTGACACCAACAAAACCCAATTCTTCACCCGTAATCGCCAATAAAAAGTCAGTATGCGCCTCAGGCAAATGCGACAGTTTTTGCACGCTTTCGCCATAACCAACCCCGGTAAACTGTCCACGGCCAAAAGCAATCAGACTACGTGCCAGCTGATAATCGGTATCCTGCACATCATCAAACGGATCCATGAACGACATCACACGTACCAATCGATACTCTGCCGTGGTCACCATCAACACTGCGCCACCAACGGCTGCCGCACCCAATGCTAAGAAATGCTTATAAGGTGCTCCAGCGATATAAAAAATCGCAAATAGCGTCCCCAAAATAACGACAAAAGAACCAAAATCTGGCTGCGACAATAGCAGTATCGTTATCAGTACCACCACTAGCATAATGCGTAAAAAGCCGTCTAGGCCATTACGAACCTCAAAAGAGCGGCGCACCACAAAATCAGAGACAAACACAATCATGACAAGCTTAGCCAACTCGGCTACCTGAAAGTTAAAGTCTCCCAGCGTGAGCCAGCGCTTAGAGCCGTTAATGGGTGTACTAAACAGCGTTGCCACCAGCAAAATACCAGTAATACCCAACAAAAGAAACTGCGTTTCAGTCTTATATAGCGTCCGTAACGACACACCATAATAAGGGATAATGGCGACGATTAACCCAATCGTCATGTAAAGTAGCTGATTATTGAAAAAATACAGCTCCGTCATACCGCGACTGAGCGCAAAAGGAATAGAAGCAGAAGCCACCATCAGCAGACTAAGTACCATCATGCAACCTACGCTCGATAGTAAAATTGCGCGCGCTGATGGCATAGAAAGCACACCATCTGAGCCAGAGGCTTGCTTGGTTTTGGGCGAAGAACGAAAAAAAGAAGAGAGCGCCATAATTTTATATACACTAACAAACGAAAAAACACGACGTCTATGAAACGCCACCGTTTAAAAAATCATAAAGTAAATCTTACTAGATAGACGATGATAAAAACCCTCAATCATCAAAAAATGCTTGAGCAATCATTTATCTAGCAACCAGAGTCATTACGGTCGACAGTAGCAGCAATTTATAAGCAAAACAATCATTTATACGAGAAATGCTGCTTTGGTTAATAAGTAACTCACATGCTACTACACTATCTAAGCTAATCTGTTCGAGCCCATAGCCATTTAAAACTTTTAACTGATAATCGTGCTATCTGATTGTGCCGTGTCTAACTGAGCAACCAATCGACTGAAATGCTCACCGCGAGCCGCATAACCACTGTATTGATCAAAACTGGCACAGGCAGGTGACAACAATACCGCTTGCACTTGCGATAGGCTGCTGGCAGTGACTTGCTGAATAGTGACAAAGGCGTTTTCTAATGTTTGGCATTGATGCAATGCCACATCGTCGCTTAATTTCGTTGCGCGTAAATGCTGCTCAATCTGCTTGCCATCCTCACCAATAAACAGCACTTGGCTGACATACTGATTGATAAAGGGCGTCAACTCGCCAAACTGCTGACCTTTACCTTGCCCGCCCAAAATCAATAATAGCTTACCATCTTTTGGTGCATAGACCGCGCCTAGCCCTTCGATAGCAGCCATGGTCGAGCCAATATTGGTGCCTTTAGAATCATCAAAATAGTCGATATTAGCAAAGCTCCCTATATACTGGCAGCGATGCTCAAGACCTGTGAATTGCTGTAACGTTTCGAGCATACTCTCAAGGGGCAAACCTGCAAGCTCACCGAGCGCTAAAGCTGCTTGCGCGTTTAGCAGATTATGACGTCCTTTCATCAACAGTTTGTCTGCGGACAGTAACCTTTCTGTACCACGCGCAATAAATGTTTGACCTTCCCCATCTGTTATCAGGCCGTACTGTCCTTTGTCAGGCGCATGGATGCCAGTACTGATCCTTGGCAGATTGTCTGCAACCAATGGACGGGTGAGTGCATCCTCACGGTTGATGACGACGGACTTAGCGCCTTGGAAAATACGATGTTTGGCCTGATGGTAGCCCAGCATATCACCATGGCGATCGAGATGATCTGGTGACATATTGAGGACAGTGGCAACCTTTGCCCCCAAATTTGTGACGGTTTCTAGTTGAAAGCTAGATAGTTCTAGCACCGCCAGCTCCATGTTCGTATTATCCAGCAAAGTGAGTGCTGGTATCCCTATGTTGCCGCCTACACCCACATTGATACCAGCGTCTGCTGCCATTTGCCCAACTAAGGTGGTCACGGTGCTTTTGGCATTGGAGCCTGTGATCGCCACGATCGGCACCGTACAAGCCTCACAAAAAAGCTGAATGTCGCTGACGACGGGAATATTTGCGTGACGAGCTGCTGCAATGGCAGGTGTGTCAAGCGAGATACCAGGACTGATAATAATGCGGGCAGCTTGCTGCAATAATTCTGCGTCAATGGTACCAAACTGACGAACCTCAATCTCATCTGGCAATTGTGCTGCCAGTGTAGGCGCGACCTGTGCATCTGTTACCGCCACTTGATAGCCTTGTTTGGCAAGATAATGCGCGACCGATAACCCAGACTGTCCCAAACCAACCACGACCTGTAGACCATTACCCTTGTGGATCAAGGTTTCTGTTGCGTTATGAGCGGTCATATCTATTCCTTCTATTGAACGAGCGAGATGTCATCAAGCACACTGATGCGGATAGCGACTCCAAATGACACCGTCGAGATGACAAGCATCATAACGGTATCGTTCAGATTTCGGTACTGATTTTTTATGTGTTTGTGCTATTATTCGCCTATTTTTATATTCAGTGGCTAATGCTATAATAGCTAACTTAATTGATGCGTGACATTGCTATATGATAAAGCAGTTCACCCAAGCATTTTAGTTTATCATGTTGTCACATTAATCGCGCTATTGTCACGTCTCTTTAGCAATGATTCATGTGTTACAACGAGATGTCAGACCCGCATTCTTTTCTGGCAGATTATTGATTACCCTCTACTGCAGCAAGTGATTGCTGATTCTATGTCTTACGATAGGTCTTTTTTATAGCCTATTTTAAGCAATCTGGTTCAAACCATATTTTAGGTAGTTTTATTGCTCTTATCATCTTTTTGAATATTGATGAGCGTATTTGTGATACCAAAAAAATCAGTAGACATACTTATGATTGACCTTTCACATTCCAACACGGCAACATGACCTGTGCATGTTGACGTAAAAGAAAAATGAATAGCTATTTTTAGTGACACGATCATTTTATAAATGAGTAATGATTACTTTTTTTGCCTCTAACCCTATGTAGTTTACTTATGATATCTTTTGTTGATAACTTGCGTGACGAGTGGTTCTCCAACGTTCGCGGTGACGTTTTATCGGGCTTGGTTGTCGCCTTGGCGCTTATTCCAGAAGCCATTGCTTTCTCTATTATCGCAGGTGTGGATCCAAAAGTCGGCCTATATGCCTCATTCTGTATCGCTGTGGTGATCAGTTTTGTCGGTGGTCGTCCAGGTATGATTTCGGCAGCAACGGGTGCTATGGCCTTAGTCATGGTTGATTTGGTTGCCGATCATGGTTTGCGGTATTTACTGGCTGCGACCTTATTGTGCGGCGTCATTCAGGTCGTCATGGGCATCCTAAAGCTTGGTAATTTGATGCGCTTTGTCTCGCGCTCAGTCGTCATTGGCTTTGTCAACGCACTGGCAATATTGATATTCGCCGCCCAGTTACCAGAATTAAATCCCATGACTGAGCGTGTCGGTATGACGGTATATATCATGACAGCTGTGGGTTTGGCAATTATTTATCTGTTTCCACTTATCCCTAAAATAGGCCGTGTGATTCCCTCTCCATTGATTTGTATCGTTGGTTTGACAGCGGTCGCCATGTATATGAATCTTGATATTCGTAACGTCGGTAACATGGGTGATTTGCCAGATTCGTTGCCTGTGTTTTTATTGCCTGATATTCCATTGAACCTAAATACATTGTTGATTATTGCTCCTTATTCTATTGCGCTTGCCATTGTGGGTTTATTAGAGTCTATGATGACTGCGACGATTGTCGATGAGCTGACCGATACGCCAAGTGATAAGAACAAAGAATGCCGTGGTCAAGGCATAGCTAACGTGGTGTCAGGTTTCTTCGGTGGTATGGCAGGCTGTGCGATGATTGGTCAGTCAATGATTAATGTAAAATCCGGTGGACGCACGCGCCTTTCTACCTTGATCGCAGGTGTAGTACTGCTTATCATGGTGGTGTTTTTGAGTGAATGGGTCAGCCAAATCCCAATGGCAGCCCTCGTTGCTGTCATGATTATGGTATCGATTGGCACGTTTAACTGGCAATCTATTCGCGAATTCAAAACCCATCCGATGTCATTCAATATAGTGATGCTAGCGACGGTATTGACCACTGTCTTTACGCACAACTTAGCTTATGGCGTTGGTGTTGGCGTGTTGCTATCTGCCTTAGCATTTGCCAATAAGATTGGTCAGTTCTTAACCATATTCAGTGAGTACGATGATAGTAGCAATACCCGTTATTATTATGTTCAAGGACAGGTATTCTTTGCCTCTACGACACAGTTTTTGAATAGCTTTGATACCAAAGAAGCGGTAGACAGCATTCAAATTGACGTCAGCAATGCACATTTTTGGGACATCAGTGCTGTTGATACCTTGGACAAGCTGGTCATGCGCTTGCAACGTGAAGGTATTAATGTCAAAGTGGTAGGACTCAACAATGCGAGTCGAACACTGATTGACCGCTTCTCTATTCACGATCGCCGAGATATTGGCTTATTAGATTAAGCAAATCTACGTCTAACTTGTCATTGATGTATGGCAAGGTTGTATGGCAAGGTTTTGTGAATCGATGGATAAATAGACAGCTGCGTTGGTCAAAAGAGTTGGGTATGTACGTGATGCCTTAGCCCTACGCTGAGTGGCTGATTTTGATGATTAGAATGATGTGGCCGTTTTATGAGTAACTTAAAACCAGATAGTGTCATTGCTTGCTTGGACTGTCCTGATCATGTTCAAGCTGTATTAGAGGCCAGCATGTGGGCTTCTATTCGCTTGCGCGCGCCTGTAGGACTGCTACATTCAGTCCCAAGCTTACAGCAAAAAGCTGCAATCAATTATTCTGGTTGTCTCAATATCGATGATGAAAATGCCTTGCTTGAGCAGTTCACAACCAAAGAGCATTTGGGCAACTGTGAACTAAAAGCACAGGGCAGACTATTACTGTCTCAAGCTACCACGTATTGCGAGCAAAAGCCTCATAAGCTTAAAACTTATACCTTGCATCGTCATGAAAACCTGAACCAGAGTATCGATTACGTCGATGACAAAGCACAATTGATCGTTATCGGTCATCATGTCACGTGCAAATCGACATTAGGACAACTGATTAGAGTCAGCCACTGCCCCATTTTGGTGACACATGCACCATTTTTGCCCCCTACTACCGCTTTGTTTGCTTTTGACAACAGTCCAACATGCCATAAGTTACTTAATTGGTTGTGTAAGACCCCGCTCGTGCGTGCCTTGACCATTCATATTGTCATGATCGGTAAAGAAACCTCTGATAACTGTGACGCCCTACGTGAAGCATACGCGAAGCTCAAGCAAGCAGGTATCAAATCTAAAAAAATATTATTAGACTGCCGTGATGTTGCGGCGGCTTTAAATTACTACCAAAACCAAAACGATATCGGCCTACTCATAACAGGCGCGTTTGGCCAATCGCGTTTACGTGAGTTGCTACAAGGCAGCGATACTAAGAAGTTATTAGGCAGCACCAAAACACCATACCTCCTTTTTCCTAAGGCTTAAGCATCGTTTTATCTACACACATAGCCTATCTATATAAGCGCAGAGCACCAATGACTCTTTTGGTCTCTGCCGCTTACCGCGACCTCTCCTCTATTTAGCTTTAATCAGCTGTCATCAAACGTTCATTTTATTACTAAACTCAAGTTAGCAAATCGTCACATGAAATAGAGGGATAGCCTCCCCAAGCACCTACAAAGTTGGTTATAATAAAGTTTTCATTAACCAAACGCTAAAGGTTGATTCGCTTTTACTATGTTTATAATGATGGCTCTCATCATTACATCGTCACCCATATACTCTGTTGCAACCGCGGTTATTTTTGAATAAATAAACCCAATTCTACCTCCCCCTTGAGTAGGTTGGCACAGTTCTTGAATAACTTATCGTAAGCAAAGCAGAGATACGACGATGCACCATAATGCCTCTATCAATCTGCGGCATCACACAAATAAGGAATTTTTTATGAAGCTAATCACTGCGATCTTAAAACCGTTTAAGCTCGACGATGTGCGTGAAGCGCTTTCTGACATCGGTGTTAAAGGTGTTACCGTCACTGAAGTCAAAGGTTTCGGTCGTCAAAAAGGTCACACAGAGCTCTATCGCGGCGCAGAATACGTGGTGGACTTTTTACCTAAGGTAAAAGTCGAAGTCGCTGTGATCGACGAGATGGTCGAACCTGCTATTGAAGCAATCACTCGTATCGCTAGCACTGGCAAGATTGGTGACGGCAAAATCTTCGTCACTGCGCTTGAGCAAGTCATTCGTATCCGTACGGGCGAAACCGGACCTGATGCTATCTAGATTTGAGGCCATATCTATAAACATCGATTTATAGAGAAAGGCTCTTACTGCATTTTTATCTATCGGTCATACCGATATCTATATTGTAAATTCAAGGGGAATTTAAATGGAAAGTCAAATCTTTGAGCTCCAGTATGCGCTCGATACGTTTTACTTTTTGATCTGTGGGGCATTGGTCATGTGGATGGCAGCTGGCTTCACTATGCTAGAGGCCGGATTGGTCCGATCAAAAAATACGGTCGAAATCTTAACTAAGAATGTCGCGCTATTTGCGACCGCCTGTACTATGTACATGATATGCGGCTACGCTATTATGTATGGTGGCGATCTGTTCTTGAGCGGAATTGCAGGCGGCGACACCTTGGTAGAAGACGCGTTAGCAGCCTCTGCCGAAAATGGCTTTAGTGGTGACTCTGTCTACTCTGCAGCCTCAGATTTTTTCTTCCAAGTAGTCTTTGTAGCGACTTGTATGTCAATCGTTTCAGGTGCTGTTGCTGAGCGTATGAAGCTATGGGCTTTCTTATTATTTGCTGTTGTCATGACTGGTGTTATCTATCCATTAGAAGGCAGTTGGACTTGGGGCGGCAACGATGTCTTTGGGTTATTTAACCTAGGTGACATGGGTTTCTCTGACTTTGCAGGCTCTGGTATCGTCCATATGGCGGGCGCTGCTGCTGCTCTAGCAGGTGTATTACTCCTAGGACCCCGTAAAGGTAAATACGGTCCTAAAGGTGAGATACGTGCGATTCCTGGCGCCAATCTTCCACTAGCGGCACTTGGTACATTCATCCTATGGATGGGCTGGTTTGGCTTTAACGGTGGCTCAGTACTCAAACTTGGTGACATCGCTAGTGCCAACTCTGTTGCCATGGTCTTTTTGAATACCAATGCTGCTGCTGCTGGCGGTGCTGTGGGCGCTTTAATCATCGCACGTATTATCTTTGGCAAAGCCGATCTTACAATGCTACTCAATGGTGCCCTAGCCGGTCTGGTCGCTATTACTGCAGAGCCATCAACACCCTCTGCCCTACAAGCGACACTCTTTGGCGTTGTGGCTGGTGTCATCGTGGTGCTATCTATTTTGGCATTAGACAAAATCAAAATTGACGATCCTGTTGGTGCTATCTCGGTTCATGGTGTGGTCGGTCTATTTGGCTTACTCATTGTGCCAATTACGAACCCAGCATCTACCTTTATCGGTCAGATTGCAGGCGCTG
>MDSV01199234.1_pt1 | contig 11403 bp, 15 predicted proteins | sample 810851 | NCBI WGS metagenome assembly MDSV01 (sample SAMN05326640, study PRJNA326480) | marine metagenome | isolation source: seawater | place: Atlantic Ocean: North East | collected 2012 | reverse complement strand
TTGAATCATTCAACAAAAAATCATGCACCTCAGTGCCACAGATTTTGCATAATTTAGGCATCTTTTTTCTTTAACTTTCTTATTCTGTCTTTTTCTAGTTTTAACATTGTTTGACCAATTTTTGATTCCCATTTTGGAATTTCTAAAACAAAATTTTCATCTTGTTTAATCCATGAACAAGTCTCAAGAGCTTCAAAAATTTGATCACCAGTTTTATCTTCTAACTTCATAATATGTGGCAATTGATGTTTGTTCACTGTTAGATCACCAGATTGCAACTTTCCTTGTCCCTCTGGAAAATCAGTAATTGAGATCGCCCAAAGTCTGATCAAAGCTCCTACTGTTTCATTTACAGAAATATCTAGCTTGTTAGCTATATATAAAACCTCATATTTTTGATGGATCCTAGATCCAATTTGAAACCAGACATCTCGATTAGTTGGCATCTACTTTTTTGCTTTCAGCGATAAAGTATTCAAGATCTGTTTTCTCAACTCTGATCGAGTTCATAAAAATACAAGAGTGGATCTTCTTTTGATCTATTAAACGATAAACAGAAGATTTAGACATTTTTAAAATGTTACAAACTTCCGAGACTGTGTAAAATTTTAACTCACTTTGCATCTTTTTAGAATATCAAATCAAGTGGGACATCACAGAAATAACTTCGTATTTTTTTGCCACTCTAAATAAAAAAAAGCCAAGATCGACCGACTAGCAGTCAAACTTGGCTTATATAAATTTAATGTACTTCTCGGGCATCATCTGAAAGAACAATTGTTCCTCTTTCGCATCTTCTACAATGTAACTCAGTAGCGTTGTGAATATTATTCCACCTAAGCTCAGAAGTTCCATTCAGACAGATCGGGCATTTGTATGCCATCAGATCTCCTTTGTTTGCTAAATTAAAGCAACAAAAATCAAAGCAAAAGTCATCAAGACTCCCAGAACAGAATAAAATTCCTTGCGGGAAACTTTATCCTCCAAAAGACTTTCAACTTTTTTATCCATGTCATCAAGTCTTTGCAAGATCATGAGCAACATTTCTTTCTGCGTGAAGTTTGTTGGATCGTTATTTTTTGGCACTTTGATTCTTTACTACTGTTTTAAGTAATGCCAACACTGATGCAAGTCCGCCAACGAAAGCTGATCTCAAAAGATTTTGATCTCCGCCAGTCATTGCCTCAGCTGTTATCATTGCCAAAAATGTTTCAAGAAAAGTTGCAATGCACCTTTCTCCTAAATCTTTCCAGTCTATATTTTCAAACATAATTTTCTCCTTTAGTGATTATGAGTATTCCCCTCAACATAACCGAGTCTGGCTCTAACATCTTCGACCTCCCACATTTGTGAATTAAGGACATCAATGTCGCTCTTAATTCTTTCAATTGTTTTAAGGTTGTCTTGCCATTCCCATTTTTGAAGTGAATATTCTTGAGAGTCTTGGAAGTTAGCGTCACGATTCATAAACTCGTCCACTTGCCATTCAAGATCTCTTAGTTCTTGTTTTAAGTTATTGATCTCAGAGTCATAATATCCAATTTGACTTGATAAATACTCATATTGAGATGCTTGTTGTTCTAATGTATTGATCTTTTCATATAGTGTTGCAATATCACTTGAAACCATTGTCTCTGATCTAAGTTGATCAAACTGCTCCTCGATTTGATACATACGATCATCAATGTTTGATAATGTAGTCAAAACCGCTCCGAGCGATTGTATTCCTGCACCTATTGATCCAAGAAGTGTGATTGCTGTCACTACTATTGCAAGATTGTCTTTGATTTTAGTGAACAATTATTTGTCTCCGCAACATCCCTGTCCACAACAATTTCCGCCCATTAGCCACCTACCTTGAAAAGTATTTCTCTGATAACTTCCTCAATGATTATTAAGTTTTGATTAAAACCATTTATCGAGTCTTGATATGCTATGACTTGGGCTTTGAGTGTTGCGACTTCTTGTTGCATGTCATTAACTGTTTTAAATAACCAAGCCACCAAACCAGCAAGACCGCCTTGCAAGATTTGATTAAGATTAACTGTCGCTTTCATAATTTGTTTTTACTCCCTTAGCCCTCTTTTCCCAAAAATAATTTCTCCATGTGATCCGATTGTGATCATAAATCACCAGCTCTGGATGAAATGTTCCAGTTTTATGATTTATCTCCAGCGTTACAAAACCACCTTGCCAATCTGGATTTTTTGAATATCCCAGTCCGTTAAGATCTGCAAGAGTACCAGTTTCGATTGCTGAATATAATTGTGGCTCTGACTTTTTCCATCTTGTGTGATGTGTTATTGCCAGCCTATGTGTGTGTCCCATAATGATAGATGATTCCATCTTGTCTAAAGATGCAAGAGCTGACATTCCCGCTTTTTGTCTAACGACATATCCATGCGTAGCAATAAGATCATCAGTGATCGAATATTCTGCATGAGGATATGAATCAGCTCTCTCAGATGCCCAATGCCATCCGATCTCTTCAAATCTCATTAAATTAGATAAATGCAAGACAGATCTCTCTTCTTCTCCTACATCTGCTCTTTTAATACCAAAAAGCTGAGGAAGTCGATCCAATAAAGCTTTCTGAAGTCTGAACTCATGATTGCCCTCTAAAAAAACTAATTTATCTCCGTTCTTTAATCCAGCTGAATCTTTTAGATCTCTAAGTGTTTTATAACCGATCTCGATTCCTTGTTGAGCTGTTGACTCAAAATCTGGCTTTGGAGTGAATCTTGAAAGATTATCAAAGTCAATAAGATCTCCAATGTAGATCAAACCATCTGGCTTTGTGTCTTGCAAGAAAGAATGGGAGAGCTCAGTGAGAATCTCATTTGCGAATGGCAATTGAGAATCTCCCAACACGACAAGAAATTCTGTGAGATCTTTCGATTTCTTCAGACGAGGTTGAGGACTGAAACGCTCTATCTGATTCAGATCTCTAATCGTGCTTACAAACTCTCCCAAAAATTTAGGCTTTTGCCTAAGTGATGCTTTTGTTTGTTCTAATGTTCTGACACCATTTTGATTTTTAAGTGGTGCCTCCCATTGATTAACTGTTAGGCTTACAATCTCCCATTCGTCTGGATCGAAACCCCTATCTTTTAACATGATCCAGATTTCGCTGTGATCTTTTGCACCTACTGGAAGAGATGCTGTTGCAGTGCCATCTTTGACTTTGACACTGACTTTCTCTGGTGAACAATAGTCACAAGGTGACTTATTTCCGCAATGTTCACATTTTGGAATTTTATCATCAGCAAATTTGCTTAATGATTTAGATTTCTTTTTTGCGTTTTTTGGCATAATCCCCCAAATAATGTGAACATGTCGATCTCTTTAATTTAAGATCGGGATGTCTTTCCAACAGCCAGTCAGTTGCAACTGTTGTTGGTATTCCGTTCAGTATGCCCTCGATTGCCTCATCAAGATCCTTTTTATACTTTGGATCTTCAAGTGGTCTCTTTGTTTGTTGTCTTTCCTTATGAAAGTCGTCTAATGAGATCCTCATCGATTTTCCTCGTTCTTTTTTTTGTTGGAGCTTTAGCCTTTGGCTTAGATTCTTTCTTTGGATCTGTTATGTTTTCACCAAAATCAAAATCAACAACATTGATCCAAACTTCTTCTCCCTTTAATAATGCTCCAGAAATGATTGGATAGATTCTTTCATAATTTCTTCTCGATGCTGATCCCCAGCCCTCTGGCTTGAAAACATTATTCTCTTGAGTGTCCGTTGTAATGATGCACCCCGAACTCGATTTTGCAGAATTACCACAGTGAATCAAAACATATTTAAATGACATAAATTCATTCTGTACATGTTGGAGCTCCAGCATCCCATGATGAAAGTTTGTCCCAGAATATCTTTTGCGATATCTCGAATCAAAACCGCCAACAGTACGAAACTTAATCTGGTATTTACCAGACGGGATTCTGGTTGTGTGCATCTGCTTATGTTTGCGATAAGTATCTTCAATCGTATAACTCAAAAATCTTCTTGATCCATCTTGCAACTTGTGAAACAATATTCCATTTGTTGATTGTGGCTCAGTTGAAATTCTTAATAACTCTAAATTCACATTAATTCCTTTGGTCGTTTTCTTAAGATCTTTGGAAAGATCTTTTTAATATTTGTTTGATAATTAGTAATCCCATAAGTGTTTTTTAAATATTCTAATGTCTCTGTTTTTGGATCTATTTCTTGCAGATCCACTGATCTATTAAAAAACATAGAATATAAAGGCAGATCAACATCGAAACTAACTTTGCTGATCTTCTTTGGATCATCTTGAATATATGCAGAGTTTAAAGGTCTTAACCAAGCATAAATGTTGAATGATCCAGATATAAATAAACAATTCTCTTTTTTAATGTTTTCTTGAGGTTGTAAGACTGTAACCTCAAGATCTTTATTATCAGTCACTAAGATCTTTGAGTCTGTGTATTGTAATACACATTTTCCAGATTTGCTTTTTGATACTGACAATCGATCCTTAATTATTTCATGGATCTGAACACTGTCTTTGCCATCGATCCAATATTCATAAATAGGCTCTTCATTGTAGAAGCCAAATTGTACTTCTATTGAAACGACTGGATAAGTTTCAAATAATCTATCTCGGATCGCACTAACTGATGGACATCCAAAATCGTTATAAGCAATCTTTTCAAAAGGTTGCATCATTGATTTATGAATCAAAGCATCATGTTCGAAATATCCAACAGAGATTTTTTTTTGATCATTAAAGAGCTTCATTTGAATCTCTTCTTTGTCCAACTTCTGTCACGATAGTGATTTTGCATAGTTGCATTAAAACCATTCTCTGCGAGCACTTCATATTCACCATCTTTGAGAAAGCTATTCTTTGCAGTCCAGTTATCTCTTTTGAAAGGAATGATCTGAGCGATCGGTGTCCCTTTCTTAATGATCCCAATAAAATCTTTTTTTAACCACATAGGCAAATGAAAGTTCAAAACTTCTTTGTCAGTATCAACAACAGCTGGGATCATTCTTAGAGCTGTATCATTAAAACCCAAAGGATGAGTTAACAAACATGAATAACCTTTTGGAGTTTTGATAATTGTATTCCAAATATAATTAATTACTTGACTGTTATATCCAAAAGGTGACTCAACTAAATTAGAAGCTGAGTTGTGAACTGTGATCACAAGATCATCACTGTTCCATTGAATATCAAACTGATCATCTTTGTTATCTTGAACAATTAGATCTTTTCTTAATTCAACAATATATCCAGACTTGAGACCATCGATCAAAGGAATACACTTCTTGAAAGTCATATTCTTTCCCTCATCAGTCATCTTGAGGCGATCATCTTTGGATCCGAATGAATAATATAATGGAGCCTCTGAATACCACTTTGGCATTACAGATCTCGCTGGCTTTGGAGACGATTGAATCTCTGACCAATATTTATCTCTAGCAATAAACTCGATCTTCATATCCATCTCCGATATGATCTTTTAAAATTAGTAAAAGCTCTGTGTTGTGTTTCTGCGATCCAGCTTTCAAACTTTTTAAATGATCCGATCACAATCTTAAATTTTTCTCTTTTAAATGGTACATAATAACAAAGCGGAGTTCCAGCTTCGATCAAGATCTCTTCTTGATCTGATGTGTAAAAAATTTGAATTGCTACTTCTGGAAGCTTATCTGCATCAAACTGTCCATAACCAACAGACCAATCTTTGTTAAAATCATAAGCCATCGGTACTTGTCTTATTGAATAACCTTTTGGAACTATGATCTCATAAGGATATAAAATCTTAAAGACTTGTTTGATCCCAGCTTCTTTTGGCATATATTTAACCATCTGATCGTTATCGTGGATCTCAATATCAATATTGTGATTAGATACTTTCCAAGCCCATTGATCATCTTTATAACTCAGCCAGATATCACAAGGAGCCGGCAAAATAAATCCCTCTTGAAAGATGTCATGAAAGCTTGGACAAAGCTTTGCAGTTCTTAAATTTGGGATCAGAGATCGTTGCTCTGATACATCAGTTGGCATTTGCTTAAACCACTTTGGAGCATATTTATATGCTGGATATGGTCTTAATTCTTTTATATTATCAAAGCCAATAAGCCTTGAAACAAAAGTAATCTTTTTCATTAGTCCTCATTTTCTTATCAGTCGCTTAGATCAACTCCAGAATCGTTTTCCTCACTAGCCCAAATCAAAGTCCAATCCCAACTTTGATCCTCTTCATTCCAAATGTAGGCATATTCCTCTCGACCAGTGTCAAATTTTTCTCCTTGATCCTCTTGATCTTGTGGTGGATTTTCTGGATAGTCCACTGGACTTTCCCAGTTATGAGTTTCAAAATTGTATGTCCAAGATGGAAAAGGTTGTGGAGGAATAAACTCATCATTGTCTTTGTCATAGGTATAACCATCAGCTGGATAATTACCTCTTATATTTCCATTGTAAGAACATTGGATCCATTCTCCATCAAACTTTAAAACATCCTTAATAAATGCAAGTCCCAAAGCTTCTTGTTCTTTTCCCTTATCATCAAGGAGTTGTTCGTTATCAATAACAATGATATCTTCAACAATGTTATCGTTATTTATTTTTGAAAAGTGTGCCATGTATTCTCCTAAAAAGTTATTGTTCCAGATCCAGTAAAGGTGTAAATATTATCTCCGCCATCAGTTGTTGGGCTGACTGTTGAAGCAGTTGCAGTCAATGTTGTTCTAATTACTACAAGACCAGATCCACCTGATCCACCTGAGTAAGCGACTCCGCCATTCCAATGACCAGCTCCGCCACCTCCAGAGCCAGTGCTTCCAGATCCACCGCCTCCGTTTGATCCACCTCTTGCACCAGATCCCCCTCCGCCAGAGCCTCCGCCTCCGCCGTATTGAGCCCCGCCAGCGTAAATGCGATAATAACCGCCTCCGCCTCCGCCACCGGCTCGAGTGGTTGCTGATCCAGTTATTGATGATGAAGCACCAGATCCGCCAGATCCAGCTGTGTCTCCAGACATTGATCCGCCTACGGCTCCGGCTCCTCCACCGCCTCCGTAACTTGATCCACCATTGTTTCCCTCTGATGGAGCGAAGCCACCAGAGTTTCCAGATTGTCCAGTTCCACCACCAGATCCACCAGAAGCTTTTGATCCTCCGCCTCCAGAGGCATTTATGATGGTTGTTCCAGATGTTGTTTCAGCTATTCTTGAAAATTTTCCATTGGCTCCAGTAGTACCAGACTGAGTTCCAGATCCGCCAGATCCACCGCCCCCAACTGTGATCGTGTATTCAATACCAGTTTTTAAAGCGACTGTTCCAGTTCTATAACCGCCAGCACCTCCGCCCCCTCCAGTTCCAGCTGATCCTCCGCCACCGCCTCCGATGACAAGAAATGTAGCTGTGAACTTGTTTCCCCAATCACCATCGCGGTTGAGGTTAACTTGATCAGAAACAGAGAATCTTCCAGACAGTTTTTCTGAGTCGGCTGGTGGATTTCCTATAATTCCAAATTTAGACATTAAATCTCCTCTATGTTATTTCTACAACTGAGGCAATAGCTTCAAGATCGCCTGTTGCAGAAGCTAAAAGCTTTATTGAGTCTTGAGCTTCTAAAATGATAAAGTTTTGAATCAGTTCAATAGTTGAGTCCGCTGGGACAGTTATTGTTGACGCAAACTTTGATCCAGCTGATCCATCAGAGTCCAAAACTTCAGCTGTTATTTCAGCAGAGTTTGTTCCATCAACATTGCAGATAATTAAACTTTTAACGATCGCCTCAGTTGATGCTGGACATTGATAAATTGCAGTCGAAGAAGTTCCGACATCTTGATATGCGTTTTTATATGCTTCTGGCATAATTTTTCTCCTTTTTTAACCTAGTGCCATTGCTAGTCCGACAGATAGACCTCCACCGCCACCAGATCCCGATGCGAATAACGAATAAACCGCATTCCCTCCCATACCGCTATGGTTAGGACAATAAGGATAAAGCGTTGGAGTACCAGCTCCAGTGGAAGTCGAAGCTCCCATTGTTTCTGGTGTAATCTCTAACTGTATGAAAGCATTGCTTGATCCAGCAGTTCCAGATTCAGTCACATTTGTTGTGAATGCTGATCCGCTGGCGTGTGTTCCATCTTGTGTTGTTGAAAACTTCAAAGGATGTCCACTGTTTGAACTATCCGAAATATCGAACTTATATTTGAAGCCAACTGCTAGATCTAATGATGGAGCTTTTGTTCCAGCTCCAGTATCAGTTCCACCAAGTAAATAAAATACATTCTGACTTCCAGATCCATCATCTGCCACCTTTACAGTAATTGGAATTGTTAGTGTGCTAGTTCCAGCAGTGATGTTATCCAATGCAGTTTGTGTTGCAGAAGATATTGGAAGATTGTTAAGAGTTATTTTCTTTTTGTTATTTGAATCAGTGACATCAGAGATAATCATTTCATCTGCTGTCTGTGGTGTCACAGAACTTAAACTGTTGATGTCAACAGCAAGGCTTGATGTAAATGCTCCAGATGAGGCTGTTGATCCACCAGATAATCCAGATCCAGATGCAGTTGTTATTGTCACAGCTGTTATATCAGCACCACCCAACAAAGGCACAAAAGAAGTTGAGTCAGCATCATATCTATGATATGTCTCTGTATCTTGTGCGAATGCAATCTGTCCATCTATTGGACTTGTGATGGCGTTCTGAATAGCTGTTAAGTTTGCGAATGAATATACTGCTGAATTAACTAGCTCTTGCCAAGCTACTGCATCAATCAGATCACCAGTCGCGTAATCGTTTTTATATGCCATTTATTCTCCTTTTATTTAAGATCACCAAGCTAAGTTTGTAGTCTGTCCGATTCTTGAGGATCCCAATACCCATGATCCAGTCTCAGATCCAGCAGATGTTCTTATTTGCCAAACCCAGCTTTGAGTTCTCGCATCTACTTGATGATTTATATTTTCAATATGAACATCAAATGTCATTGTTGTACTTGCTGGCGTTGGTACTTTGACAGTGATTTTGTCACCAAGTTCTCTGCCTAAAGCTTGAGCCCATATTGATGTTGAAGCCAAAGGATTGACAATAAGTCCCTCGACTCTTGGCTCTGTATCAGAAAACTGAACAAGCCTTTGCTCTGCAACTGAATTTGCATTTGCATCGCTAATATTTAAAGTATTTGACAAAGAACTTTCTCTTGATCCAAACTTTGCGACAGATCCAACATCTGTTTTTCTTTGTTCTGATCCTCCAGCTCTTGTAACTGTAACAACATTGATAATGTTTGAATCGTCAAATGTAGTGATCACATCTGAGAAAGGTAATTCTCCAACTCCATTTCCGAATGTTGCGTTGCTTGTAAATTGTTGAGTTCTTTTAAAATTACGATCTCTGAAAACTGCTTTGCCATCTTTACCAATAAAAAACTGCCCTTGCTCTGCTTCTTCAACTTTTCTTAACGCAGAGAGAAGATTGTCAGTCAAACTTTGTTGTCCCGCTTGAACTTGTAGATCACCAGTTGAAATTGTACGATCTGACGATGACCATCCAAAAGCATCCAACAATCTTGATATTCTTGCCGATGATAACTCTTGAACATCAGCATATCCAAGACGAGTCGATTGTCCTATGTTACTAAATCCAGCAGTCCCAAGTCTCCATCCTCTTGATCCAATCGTGTTTAAATTAAAAATTTTGAAAGCATCAACAATTCTTATTCGAACTGTTGCGTCAACTCCTTGACCTCCAAATGATTCTGGATAGCCAGTAATAAATCCACGAAAGAGATCATAAGTAGTTCCAGAGTATGCACCTTGAATCCTTACTTGTTTGAAAGGTTGGATCTTTGTGACACTATTTGAACTGTCATAATATGGTGAAGATGTATTCAAAGGATTAAATCTGTCATCCAAATTATCTAATGTCACAGTTGCAGTCCCAGTTTGAAATTCTGCAAGATCATGCTGTCTGCCTCTGTTAATTGAAAAACTTCTTACATAAGCCGATATATCTGTGAAAGTTTGACTTGTTGCAAATGGCTCTGAATCAAATGCAATCCCGATTGTAAGATTGACATCAGAATTAAAAGCGACACTCATAAGATAACTCGTTTGCCTTGTTTTTGTAAATTAATGATCGCATCTTGTGTGACTGTTTCAAACCTTTCATTGTCAATCGAAAATGTTGTAAAGATCTTGACTGGTTGTAATGTTTGTGATCCTCCTCCAGATCCTCCGGTGCCAGCTCCAACTGATCCATCTTCACTTGATCCAGTATCTTCAAAGGTTGGTGCTCCTTCAATTATTGCATCAGATCCGCCTCCACCATCACTCGTTGGAACACTGAATGAATCAGCAGTCAGACCAGCATTTGCAAAAGCTTTTTCAATCTCTGCCACTGTTCTATCAGTCAACAATGCAATCTCTTCCATTGTTCTTTTAAAAGTTCCAGCCTCGAATGATCCAAAGGCTTTTTCTAATTCTTTAACTGCAAGAGCCTCTTCTAATAATGATTGAGCTGTGATCTTTGTTGCTTCAGCCAAATCTTTCTTTGCTTTGATCTGATCTTCTCTTGCTTGCTTTTGATCTTCAATTGCATCTTGCAAATCTTGTTCTGCTTTTTCAACAGCTCTGACAGATGCAAAATAATCATCTGATTGTTTTGTTGATTCCTCGATTGCAAGTGTTAATTCCTCTCTTGCAATTTTTAATTCAAGTTCTGTCTCTTTTGTTTTCTCTTCTGCATTTTCTAACTCTTCGATCTGCTGTCTTAATTTAAGAATTGCAAGTTCCTCTTTTGCTGTTACTTCTGTTCCAGATTCTTGCAAAGCTGTCATCTCTTCTTGTGCGATCGCAACATCTCTCTGAGCTTTAGCAACTGCAATATTTGACTCTTCAAGTTCAGCTGTTGCCTCATTCAATCTTTCTTCTTCAGCTTTACCTTTGTTTTGTAGATTCGTTAATGTCTTTAAAGATCCCAAAGCTTTCTTAAGTGTGCCTGTATATTTTTGAAACTCCACTGCTCCAAATTGGATTTCTTCTGTAAGATCTTCTGTTGAGTCTGTGCTTTCGTCCACTGCGTCTGTAAAATCTTCAACTGTGTCAGTTGTCTCGTCAATGACTTCATCTGCTTTTGTAAATCGATCAATCATCTTTTGTCTTGAATCGTTTGCTTTTTTCTCTGCCTCGTTTTCATCTCTGATCCCCTCAGCGATTTCATTGAGCTTGTCAAGAAAGCCTCCGCCAGCATCAGTCACATCACCAAATAACTTTGCTAATATTTTATTATTTCTTATAAATTCAACGATCCTTGATATTGCTTCCCCAACAATTGTTCCAATGTCTTTAAATGCTTGAAATCCTCTTTTAAGTCCAGCAAGAATATCATCGCCAAACTCTTTCAT
>MDSV01119906.1_pt1 | contig 11403 bp, 8 predicted proteins | sample 810851 | NCBI WGS metagenome assembly MDSV01 (sample SAMN05326640, study PRJNA326480) | marine metagenome | isolation source: seawater | place: Atlantic Ocean: North East | collected 2012 | reverse complement strand
TTGTTTTAAAAGGATGTTCTGCTGTTACAAAAGCTTCTGAATTATTAATAGAATATATTGTATATTCTTTTTCTTTATGTATGTCTATACCAATTACATTTGAAGTATTTATTTCACTTTTTACAATGTCTCCCACTTTTACTTCATCTATTCTTTTAATAGTTTCATCTTCCATAATAATTGGAGTTTTACCTATAAAACAATCTCCAGTTGCTCCTCCACCAAGGCTACCACCTCCATATCCTCCACCGCTACCACCTCCATATCCTCCACCTCCAGGAGTAGTAGAATAATTACCTGCACACATACTTTGATCATGGACTGTGCAAGGTTCACAATAATTAGAATCCCAAGGCATTTTACATCCTACACCTCCTGATGTGTCATCTCCCATACCAGGACCTCCTTCACATTGTGCATTACAAGCTGCAGCATAATATGATCCATAACTATTAGGGTTATACATTCCTGTTCCATCTCCTGGATCAACACAAGCACTTCCCACAGGAACAAGACCATTACCATAATCTGGAGTATTTGATAAGTTATTTGTGTTGTCTAATGTTAATCCTTGATATCCAGGAGGGGCGGGTCCCCAACTTACTACACAATTATAACTTTCTCCTGTGTAAGGAGGATCTACAGAACCTGTAGGTATAGTGCTTACAGGTCCTCTAACAGGTGTTTCTCTAATAGGGAGTACAGGGTTTGAAGGTGTAGGAGGAGGATAATTTGCTAAAAATTCTTCGTAAGACATATTATCTGGTTTAGGCAATTCACTTATATAATATAATTTGGAATGTTTTGCTTCTGTATGGTAAGCTCCTTGCATAGGTCCATTTGTCATATGAATATGATATGCTCCTATATATTCAGTACCGTCTCCATAATATAATTCTCCTCCTGCTGTGTATAGATTTTCTTGATTTTGCATAGGTTCTCTTGCAAATTCATCAAATTTAGGAAACAAATAAGAAATATTAGGAAAAGATCGTTCTGTTTCTTTTAAAGTTAAAGCATTATCTTTAAAAACATTTCCTTTTAATCTCCATACTATATTTCCTATTTCATATAAATGAAAATCATATGTTCCTCCTTCTCCATTTATATCCTTATAAACTTCTTCATCTATTTCTTGATACCCTAAACCATTAATTCTTTTTGCAAAATATCTTATAAAAAAACCATTAATGTAATCATCTTCTGAGGGGTATTTTTTTATTGAAGGGATAGGTTTAGTGTTTATTAAATAATTATGTATATCTTCTTTAATAATATTAAATTTTCTTATTTCTTCAGTATTATCTGATTCTTTATCTGAGTATTGTGGAATTGGAATTAATTGGTCTCCTAAATTAAAATTATTAGTTCCTGTATATCTATAACCTTGACTAGTTTCTATATAATCACCTACATAAGGTTCTCCAGTTTCTAATACTTCAAACTCTTCTCCATTTGTAGATTTTATTTTTATTTGTGATTTAGGTATATGCATTAGTCATATTTTGTTTCTGGTAAATCTATTCCTCCCCCTTCTTTAAAGTATTTTCTCATTGTTTCTTCTGCGTCTATAGAAGTTTCAACCCAGCTAGAATCCCAAGCATCAAGTTCTTCTTGTGCTTGAGCAGCAATTTGAGTACCATGTATTTCTTCTCTAGCTCTTAATAAAGACCCATCATAATAAGCCCCATGAGTACTATCTTTGCCTCCTTCTGGACTACACACCCACGAAGCTACAAAGTTAGGGTTAGGTATTTCATTATTGTTTTCATCTAAAATAGTTGGAGGGTTATTATTTACTGATTTTGCTGTAAATGTTTTTTTCTTTACTTTATTATTTACATTACCCCCTACAAGTGTAACTAAACCACTAGTATCATTAATAGATACTACTATGTCTGCGTGAGATTTACCACTGTAAGATCCTGGATATTTTACACCTTTTGACGATCCTCCTTTTCTACTTTGTAATAATATGTCTCCTACTCTTAAAGCTGTAATTTTAGGATCCATATGAGTATAATCTGTATTGTTTTTATTTTTTTCAAAATAACTAGTATGTGCAGCTGATTTTGCAAATATAGGAATTCTGGTTGTTCCTCCTTGACCATAGTTTTGTGTTGCAGCTTCAAGTACAACGTAAGAAACAAACATAGCACTCCAAGGTATGTCTGTTACTCTTTTATTATAAGCATTTCTATCATTTAATTTTTTCTCTTTAATTTGTTCTAATATTTTTATATTTTCAGAATTTGATCCTAAATTTGGATTGTCATTTAAAAGAGTTAAATAACCTGTAATTGTTGTTGTCCAATCTTGTCCTGATGTTACTTTTTGACTTTCTTGTTTTACTACAAAAACAATATTTGGGTTTTGATATCCCAAAGGTAATTTTTCAGGAGCAATTTTAAAAATATTAAGAGGAGATATACCCCCTATACCATCTAATTCTATAGTAGTAGTTATAGGTATTATAGCATTTCTATAATGTGTTGTACCTTTTCTATATTCTCCTGTATAATGACCATCTACTTCTTTACTTCCATCCCATTTTATTGTTTGTTCTTTATCAACAAATTCAGGATATCTGCTTTCTATTTCTATTCTCATTTCACCTAAACTTTTTGCTAAGTCTTTAGCTGCTTCAGGAGCTAAAGGTTTTTTTAAAAGTTCTTTGCCATTTTTAACTACTAATTCTGATTCATAATTACTTTTATACATTCTTTGTTTATAGTAATTTAAAGTATTAATTGTTTTTTTGTATTCCTCTATAGATGCAGTATAATCTGCTAAAGAACTACTTATAGTTTTTAATCTTTCTTCTTGATCAAATTTAGCATTTGTAAATCTATTTTTTATATCTGTATGGAATGATTTAAAAGACAATGCTTCTAAAGAATTAATATCTGCAGATGCTTGGGCTGCTATAGACACAGCAGATGCAAAATCTTCATCTAATTTTGATTGAAAGGTAACATTTCTAGAAACTGAAAATAATCCTTGTGGGTCAAATTCAAATATACCATCAAAATCATCACTTTGTCCTTGAAATGTAAAGTCTATTATTCTAGCTACATGGGGTCTTTCATGTTCAGAATGTAATCCAAAATCATAATACCCACCAGTTGATTCATTTACACCATTCCATATTGTAGTAATCCAATCATGAAAATTAAATTCTTTTTTTAATCTTCTTTTTGTTTTTTCTTCTCCTAAATCATTTGATGTTGTATATTCTTCTAATACAAGATCTTCATAAGTTTCAATTAAATAATCTAAATTAAAATGGATTTGTCCTATACCATGAGAGGTAAATTTAACATTTTTAAATGATGAAAAATTATAAGTGTCTTCAAACATACCAGTAGAATCAATAGTTCCATCATTATCCATTCCTGTTATTTCTTCATAATTGTTATAAGGTCCTTCTGTCTTTTTACCCATGTCTGGGTTATTTAACATTAAATCATTTAATGCACTTAATTGATGAGGAAATATACAAATATTAAAATCAAAACTTCCTCCAACAGGGGGTAATCCTGTTTTGTCTCCTGGAAATAAAGGTGAAGAATCAGGCCTTGTATATTCTATATATTGAAGTTCTCCCCCAGCAATTTCTTTTTGTCCTTCCTCATTTGGTGAATCTTGAAAAGTTGGTTGATTAGGAAGAAGGTATGTTAATTCTGATAATGCGTGGTGTTTTTTATATTCTGGAGTAACTCTACGATTTAAAATTTGACATATTAAATCCCATCTTACATATATTTTTTTTCTTATTCCTGAATCATTTTCAGTAGGATCGGATTCTAATTGCATTTCTTTCATAATTAATCCTTTACAATAAGAATCAAAACCTAAAAAATTATTTCTATAAAATTGTCCTGTTTTACCTGTTTGATATATATTATAATTTCTATTTTTTTCACCATATCCTACCATTCTATATTTTCCTGAATGTTGTTGATCTCTTAAAAAATCAGGTATATCATAATATCCTTTATAAGTTTGTTCAATATCTTTCATAGATATTTTTTTTACATCTTGTATTAATTGATAAACTTCATATATACCTTCTACATAAACATCTGCAACTTGGTTTAATTGAGTTATGTCTATTGGGTTATCATTTTTATCATAAATTGTGTAAGTAGATGGTTGAAAATACCATATTCTTTTCCACCAAGGCATGTCAGGATATATATCTTTTACAGTATCCCTTCTTTCCATTTTACTCCCTAATTTATTTAAAAAAATTTCATCTCCCGCTTTATCTAAATTTGATTTAATAGATTTTAAATAATATAAAAAATCATCAACAGTTATTACTTCAGTGTCTGTATCATAATATGTTGTTTCTATAATTTCTCCATCCTTATCTCTTTTAACTTGTTTATTATTACCTAAATCTCCATAAGATATAATTTTAGGAATTACTCTTGTTGCTGCTTTTAATGAAGCTAACATTTCTGCTTGTGCCATTATTTCTGTTGTACAATTATAACCGCCATCTTCTCTAACTTTAAATGAAAAGTTTTTACAATATCCTAAAAAACCATCATAATTTCCCCCAGATTCTTTTTTTCTTTCTCTAATTATATCATTAATTTCTTTAAAAGTTGAATTTTTTTGATAAAATTTATCTGGAATATCATAATTAGAATTTTTTGCTTGGAAATCATTATCTATATATGAAGTCCACCCCCATTGTAATAAAATAGGATAACCAGGTCTCATGTAAAGAGCTTCTAATATTTCTAATTGACGTCTATTATGACAAACAAATTCTACTGTTGCTTCTCTAAGTGAACCATCTTCTGATTTAGTACTTACATTTATTGAAGTAATACCAGCTTGAGGTACATGACCAAAACCATCTTTTGCGTGAGTTCTAAATTTATCCGCATAATCATCTTCACCAACAACGTCTACATTAACACCACCCCTCGTGCCCTCATAGGTATCGTCATATGTAGGGGCTATTAAATCAGTACCATATGCTCTATTGTGAGCTCCCATCCATCCTTTACTACTTAATGTGTAGTTTCTAGCCATCTGATTACCACTAAATTCAACTATATTAAGTGGATCTAAAATAGTATTTTCTTTTTTTATGTCTACTCCTGATGCCATTTGAATAACACATTGTTTTTCAGTGACTAGTTTATAAAAAGATGTTGGATCAATATTATAAAAATTTTCTAATCCTTTTTCATTTAATACCTCTTCATCATATTCTACAAATACACCTTCTTTATCTCTTGATCCCCATACTACAGAATTTGTATCAAAACGATTATAATCGTCTATTTTTTTATCTCCGCGAAGTCGCAACTCATCACCTTTTCCTTCAACATAATTAGATATTATAGCTTTTCTTATATTTAATTGTCTTCTAACATAAAGATAAAATGGTTCAAATATTCCTGGATTATATGCCATAACTTATTATTTATTTAATGCCTTAAAACTTTCTAATATTTGATTTATATTTAAAGGAATTCTTATTTCTAAATTAGGTTTTAAAGCATAACTATCATTTCTTATTATATGAGGATTAGCTGTTGATATTATCCACCATAATCTTACATCATTGTAAAATTGTTCTGCTAGGGAATCAAGTCTATCACCAACTGTTGTTCTAATATAGATGTCTCTTGAAGAAAGGGGAATATCAGGGTATTTTAAAGGTTTATAATATCTTTTTCCTTTTTCGTTTCTTAATGCTCTTATATATTGGGTTCTATTTCTCATTGTTGTTTATTCATCATAATATGATTCTTCTTCTGACCCACCAAACCTAGATGTATCTTTTTTAAAATCAGGATCATCTGAGTTTGCAGCTCTTATATAACCATCCATATCCCCCAGGTCACCTTCTGAAGTCATTCTCCAGTCATCATGTACTCCATCTCCCTCAATTCCTATAAATGGAGTCATGTAAGAATTTGTTGGAATAAATCTATGGATTGGTTGGAAACTAAGATTAACATCTAATACATGAGGTAAAATTAACATCTTTTTATCTTTTCCTTCTATAACTGATGATGTTTCTCCTTCGCCTTGTTCTTGTTCTTTAGCAAAACGATCTAAAGCAATTTCCCAAGGATAATCTTTTTGCCATTTTAAACCTACTTGAGTTATTAATCCTGGTATTCTTTGAAACCAATCACCTAAAGTAAAATAACAAAAAGGGGTTCTAATTCTACCTTCAGATGAATAATTAGGTGCTGTTTGGGCAGCTAAATAATTTAATTTTTGGTATAAAGGTTGCATTTCATGTCTTGATTGAGCTGCTATTTTAAAACTTACTGACATTTTTCTTGAAAATTTATTGTAAGTAAAAAACTCTTCTCCTCTACCATTATATTTGTAAGTATTAAGTGTAGCATTATAATCATCTGAAATATTATCTAAAAATGCTCTAAAAGCTATCATAGTATTACCTATTCTTCCTGGTTTGTCAGGATTATTTATTTCAAATCTAAAAGGTACAAAATCTTTTAACAGTATATTTTGATTACTTATGTTAGAAGATAATTTAGTTACTTTCATTACACCTGAAAGATTTAACATATCAATTTTGTCACTTATATAAACATCATATTCTAAAGAAGAATCCTTAAAAGGATTATTAAAATCTATTAATTTAGCTAATGCATCTTTTTCTGTTGGTTTTGATGGGTCTCCTAATTTATAATTTTGTTCTCTAAGAACGTTTCCTAAAGGTCCCCCTATTTCTCCAATATAAGTAGATTTATTTCCAATTTGTGGAACAAATGCTCCTAAATCTATTCCTCCCACTTCAGGTAATAAACCTCCTCTTCTTACATTTGTTAATCCTGCTGATGCTACTGATGCAAGAGTATTAATTCCTGCGTTGTATATTTTTTGAGGTCTTGGGTTTTGAGATTGAAGTGCTATTTGTTTTGCAATAAATAAATTTCCTGCTGGTGTTTCAAAAAATGCTTTAATTCTGTCAAAATCTGTTTTTCTTGCTTCTTCTGCATATGTAAGTCCTCCTCTTATATAATCATCTATAGGAGCATGAGGAATATTAGATCCAATTTCAAATGTTGGTTCAGCATTTTTATCTTTAATATCAAAACTAACTCGTCTACCTAATAAAGGACCTTGAGATACACCAAAATGATCATCTGGATAATTTATATCAACCCCCTTAGAGGCCATAGTTTCTCCTTTAGTTCCTACTCTATAAGCAGAAGGATCTTTAAGTAAATCGAGTAGTCCCATTTTTATCCCCCGTAAGTTGCTCCTGTGTCTGGATTTGAATATACCCCAAATTGTCCTAATGTAGGATTAGATGTAGGGAAACCCCCATCTAAATCTTGGAAAAGTGAATTTTCAGATCCTCCTGGTGCTGGTCCATAAGTCATTGTACCTGGTCCTCTAGGATATCCATGATTATTAGATGTTGTAGTATTTGCTAACATCTGAACCATTTGATCCATTTTTTCTCCTCTTACAGTATCAAAAGGAGAATCTGAAGTTCTATTATCGCTAAAATAATCTCCTTGTGAAGGAATTGGTCCCTCTCCATTAGGTCCTGCTACTGTTTGACCACTAAGCTGAGCTGGTGGGATAGCTGGGTCTTGTATGTTATGTCTATCGAAACGTGATCTTAAATCTTTTAATCCCATAATTTTTATTTTTTAGTTATTAATTATTTATTATAAATATAAATTTATCTCCATCTTGTTACAACTTCATGTTTAGCTAATTGTTTTCCTGGCATATTTTGTTTAGTAGCATCTATAAGCATATCAAGTCTATTATTAAATGCATCTAAAGGTATTACTGCTTCTGCTCCTGCTTCCCCTATAACAGCTGTTGTTCTTTGGGTAACAATACCCCCTGCGGCCATTTCTGGTAAGGGTTTTGTAGCTGTAGAATCTATCAAACTAGATGCTAACATTACTACTGCCCCTATTCCTGCTGCCATGGCTAAACCTGCTATAGGATTTGCCGCAAATTTTGCTGCTATACCTGTTGTTGCTGCTGTTTTATTAGCAGTAGCTAATAATCCTAATTGAACTAATAATGCTCCAAATTTTAAACCTATTATAGCTCCTAAAACACTAAGTGTTAAAGTTGAACTTTCAAGTATAGTACCCATTAAACCTGCAACTTTTCCTAATCCTCCATCAGGATTTGCCATTGTTACAAAAGTTGTTTGAATTTTTTCAACTAATTTATTAAATTCTTGTTGCATAGTTAGTCTTTGCATTTCTTTAACCATTTCTGTGTCACCTCTTGCTGCTGCTTCTGCTTCTATTTTTGATAAATCTTGATTTTTCATTACTAAATTAGACATCTGGTCTACAGACATTCCTAATGCAGCAGCATATTTTTGTTTTGCTAAAACATTCATAGATAAAAACTCATACTCAGAACCAATGTTTTTCATAATTTCTTTTCGCAATCCATTATAATCTCCTGTTAGAGCAAATAATCTTGCTTGTTCTAAATTAAGTTGTTTACCTATAAACAATTCAGCTGTTAATTCTGCTTCAATTGATGAATGAAAATTTAACATATTACTACTAATTCCTGCTAAATCTTGCATAGTTAAACCTAGGGCTTGTGCAGCTCCTACTGCTTTTGTTATTTCTTGATAATTTCTTCCTAAATTAGCTCTTATTAATCCTGTTATTTTTGCAGATTCTTCAAAAACTTTTTTTGCATCTAAAGTTACACCAACCATATTTTCAGCTGCTATTACTCCTCGAGCCATAGAAAGTTCTTGATCTTTAAAACTTTGTCCTGTTGTTTGTGCATTTAAAGCTAATCTTGCAACTGCATTTCCTGAAAGTCCCATTAATTCAAGAGCTCTAGCTGCTCCTTCTACTACATCTCCTCTAAGAGTCCCTGCAAATATTCCTGTTTCATCCGCTATAGCTGACATTGCTTTATGGATACTTCTAAACGTTATAAAATTAGATTCAGAAGCTTTTGCAATGTTTTGAAATCTAACTTGAAGTCTATTAGCTGTTGCATCAGTAAAACCAAATTGTCTATTTAAACCTGTTTGGATTTTATCTAATTCTATAATTGCTTTTATAAGAAAGTTAACCATACTAGCTACAGATAATTGAGCTGCTCTAGAATATGTAAGTGTATCTTTTAAATTACCTGACATTAATTTAGATAAAGTTCCTGACTTGTCTAGTTTGTCAGCTATTTTTGTAAGAGGACCAAGTGTAAGTTCTAGAATACTTTTTCCTTTCTGTCTTTCTGTATTTTTCTTCTCTAATTTATCAAGATTTTCTCTTTCTAATTCAAGAGTTTTTATTAATCCTGCTAATTCTCCTGATAAGTCTACAATACCATCTCGTTTAAGTTGATTTATTTTGTCTTGTAATACTTCTTTTTTTATTTCATTTTGTAGTATTTTTTCTCGAATTTGTTTTTCAACATTAATACCTTGTTTTATTTTAACAGCGATGCCTACTTGTTTATCTAAACTACGTGCAGAAGCCTTAACAGAATTAACTATATCTCGTTTGTATGTATTAGCTATATTTTGACTTACATTGTCTAAATCTTCAGCTCCTTCTACTGCTGTGTCTATAGCTTGTTTTATATTTTCCCCAATAGAAACAAGAGCATTATACAAGTATCCAGTTTCCTCATTGGTTTCTTGTATTAATTTTTTACCTCTTTCTAATTCGTCGTTTAATCCTTTTTTAGCCATAATATTATTATTCCGTTATAAATATAAAAAAAAGAAAGGCATCAACGATGCCTTTACTTAAAAATTATATGTGTTTGATGGATCTATATTTGGTCCTCTTACCTTACCTTTACTTTGGGTTGAGCCTTTTTGAGCTTGTTCTATCTTATCATTTTGTTCCTGATTATATTCACTTATTTTACTTATATGAAATTTTCTTAACCAAATAGGCATGTTGTATATTTCTGAATATATAAACCCACCGCCGCCATGGAATACCAGATCATGTATTTGATTAAATAGGGAAACCCTATACTGAGGCGTCAGGCCAAAAAAACTGAATACCAACAGGGATATCAAGTGTTATGATATTACCTCTCTGGTCTTCATAATCAAATGATAAATCGACACTCGGTTGGATTTTGTTAATATAGTTTCTTAATTCACGTGCATCCCTTGCTAAAAATTCATTATCTACAAATTCTCTAATAGTTTTTGTTTCATAATCTCCTTCTATAGATGTAAGTACATATTTCATTCTAGTACTCATATCATTAGATGAATTTTTATTTAATTTTTTAAGACCTTTTAATTCTCTAGTAATTTTTTGTTCATCACCATGAGTTAGAAATTTAAATGTAACTTCTTTTTTAGCTGTAGGTAAAGTAAATTGAAATTCATTTTTACCATCTACTATTAAAGATTCATCTAATTGTTTATCTTTAATTTTAGATAAATTTACGCTAACTTTTTCTCCTTGATATATAAAATTATAATCTTCACCATATCCTAAAATACGAGCAGCAACTAATAAAGCATCTTTATCTCCTATTAATAAATCATTAAAATTTATTGGGGATATAATAAGAGATTCTAATAATTTATCTATTACTGTTCCATTTTCAATTAAATTAACATTTGTTAAAATATCTTCTTCTCGAGCAGTCATATATTTCATTTCTATAATTCCACTTCTTAAAGGTGAGTCTTCTGGATAAAGTAATCCTTTTGAAGGTAAGGTAACTTCCTCTGCGGGAAATTGTTGTTTGTGTTTTTCCATAACGTTATTTATTTATTAAAACTAGTTCAGATATACATATATAGAGAAAATAAAAAAGCGCCAAAAGGCGCTTTATTTTTTAATTTTTTTTAAATTATCTTCTTCTAGGAGTTGGTTCTGGTGCATCTGTTTTTGATAAATCTACACTACATCCTTCTGCTTCTAATTCTGCTTGCCAAAAAGCTAAATGCTCAGGCACATCATCTTGAGATATATTTAATCTTTTTGCTAATTCAGCTGGGTGTTGAGCCCAATATTCGGCTCCTTTTACTTTTTGTTCATTACTACCTGCTCCAAAAGCTTGTCCTGTAACTGGGTTTTGCTCTATTAAAAATTTTTTAGTTTGAAGATTTAAAATTTCTTCTGCTATTGTTCTTTTTATGTTTTTTAAATTCATTTTATTAATAATTTAATATAGCGTAATCCATTACTATAGTCATGTTGATATTTGCTGGTGTGTCTGAAGTCCAATCCATATCACCAAAGTTTGCATTTTGACAATAAGCTCCTTTTAAAATCCATTCTTCAACTATATCACCTACTGGTCCTAATGTTTTAATTCTAATTTCTTTTTTATAAAAATCAGAATAACCATCTCTACCTGTAACTGATTCATGTGATAAACGAATCCATTCCATTACTGCTTGAGCAC
>MDSV01042315.1_pt1 | contig 11404 bp, 4 predicted proteins | sample 810851 | NCBI WGS metagenome assembly MDSV01 (sample SAMN05326640, study PRJNA326480) | marine metagenome | isolation source: seawater | place: Atlantic Ocean: North East | collected 2012 | reverse complement strand
CGCTGTACGGCGCGGCGAACTTGACGCGGCCCGAAGTCGGGTACACGAAGGGCACCGCGCCCGCCACGCGGTCGGCGTCCATGGACGCGGTGGAGTTGAGACCGACGCAGTCCGTCAGGGAGGCGCCGAACCGATACCGCAGCCCGGGCCACGTGTTCGCGGGGTCCAGCGTCAGGGAACTCAAACGCTCGGCGTTGGCGTCGGCGACGATCTGCTGCAACGCCGGGTGCTCGTCCACGCCGGGCGCGGCGGACGCGTCGCCGGCGTCGGCGCTCGCCGCCGCGTTGGGAGACACGCGCACCGAGTCGAAGCTCCAGCGCGCGACGCCGTCCCAGCTGCCGTCGGCAGCCACCGCCTGCAGGCTCATCTGCTGACACCCGCCGGAGACGCGCGCGCCCGCGATGACCACGCCCGCCTCGGCGTTCCGCGCGTCGTCGATGCGCACGACGATGCTCCTCTCCATCTGGAACCCGCTCGCCGCGTCGTAAAAAGACTCGGGCGCGCGCCAAGAGACGGTCATCTCCCTCGGGAGCTCGACGGACGCGGGGTCCGTCCACAGGCGCACGGGCACGTCCGGCCGGTTGTTGCGCAGCGCGTGCGCCAGCGCCGCCGCGCGCACCTCGCGCCACGCCGCGCAAAAGCCGGACTCGCGCGCGGGCGGGAGCGTGAGCAGCAGCGTCCGCGGGTTGGCCCACGCCGCGCGCGCGTCCCCCGGCCCGAGCAGGCTCCGCGACGCCGGCGACAGGAGCTCGGCGGCGGCGACGGGCGCCGCGCCCGGTTCGCCGAAGGGCACCGGGTCGGTGAATGTCACGGAGATGACGCCCGTCCGGCGGTCGAGCACGCCGGCTCCCGAGACGATCGCACCCACGATGTACCGCCGCTCCACCGGCGTGGTGTCCTCCAGCGTAGCCACGCCGGGCGCGAACGAGTCCTCGTCCACCGACTTAGCCTGCGCGCGGTAGGCGCCGAGCGCCTCGGGCGCGTGCGTCAGCTGGTACCGCTTCACCGTGCGCGTGACGTTGAGCCCCCCGAGCACCTGCACCACCGCCTCGACGTCCACCGCGGTGCACGCCTCCCAGTCCCCGTACACGAGCTCGGGCTCCTTCGCGACGCGCGCGTAGACGGTCGTGCCCGTGGGCACGCCGCACGTCTCGCACCCGGGCAGCGGCTCGAACAGAAACTCGAAGGACGTGCCCAGCGGCGACACCGAGTTTTCCGCCGGCCCGGAGGCGACGCGCGTGTCCAGGCCCTGCACTTTGGGCGGCGGCGCGGGCATGGGCGGTGGCGATGGCGGCCTCGAGAGCATGATGTACAGCCGCCCGAACCACGGGTCGTCCCCGCCGTCGCTCCCGTCCAGCACGCCGACGCGCGCGTCCGCGCCGGGGCGTTGATTGTGGAACGAAACGCGGAACACGTGGTAGCCGTTTTCCGCCACGTCCGCCTCGTCGAAGCGCGCCACCAGCGCCGTCATCCGCCGCGCGCTCCCGGATCTGTGCACGACGTCCAACACCGTGTTCGGCGTGGGCGGCGCGTCGCGTATCTTGGAAATTCTAGGCGGCTTAAACACCTGTCCCGCAGACAGTACGTACTCGCGCGCGACGCTCGAGACGAAAACCTTCTCGTCCGCCGAGTACCCCTGCATCGCGGCGTTGACGTCGCGGGGCTCCACGCCGCCTCCGTTGGCGACGCGCACCCACGAGCCGGCGGTGTTCGGCCGCAGCTCCGCGGTGACCGTCGCCGTCACGCCCGGCCCGCGCCTGCCGCTGACCGCGACCAGCTCCCACAGCGCGTTCGAGAGCATGCGCGCCTTGGCAGCCTCCAGGAACGACGCCTGGTCTGTCAGCGGCCAAGCGCGCGCGACTTCGTCGGGGTCCACCACGTCCGACACGGTGAAGTTGAAGCGGCACGCGCCCTCGCCCGCCGAGCGCTCCGAGGCGGGCTCGTCCGCCACCTCCAGCACGTCCAGCGAGGCGCCAGGCAGACCAAGCGCGTGTGCCACCGCCTCGCGGACGACTTCCCGGCGCAGCACGCCCGCCGCGAGGTCGGCGTTGAAGTTGGAGGCGTCGTACCCGTGAAGGATCACCGTCGGCGCCCACGCGTGTTTCGGCCGCCCGGCGCCGCTGTAGGACACCGTCACGTCGTACTCGCGCGAGTAGGTGGCCGTCGCGACCGCCGCGCGCAGCGCCACGACGCGCGAGAACGTCATGCCGTCGTTCAGGCTGTCGTCCTCCTCCGAACCCAAACCCAGCACCAGGTTGACCGACGGCAGGTTCGGCGGCGAAGTCCCCGGGTCCCACTCGTGCGTGCCGTTGCGCGCGAGGAACAGGTTCGCGGGCTCCGCCGCCATGAACGGCCGACGCACGTGGTCAGTCAGGTTCGGCGAGCAGCACGGGCTCGAGACCACGACATCCGTGGACGGGTCGTGGTGCACCTCATCCACCAGCGCGGCCCTCGGCCGGGTCCACGCGCCGGGGCCCGCCCAGTCCGCGGGCTCGGCGAACGCCGCGGCGGCGACGTTCGCGCTGAGCGAACGCAGCGCGTTCACCGAAGGCGCATTCGGGTTACCGTTCTGGAGGTCTATGACCACCGTCATGGGCTTGCCGTCCACGCCCTCCTCGTGCGTGTCCTCCCACAGCAGCACGGTGACGTCCCCCGCACGCGTCACGTTCAGCTCGAGGTCCAGGCGCAGCGGGTCCTCCGAAGTCAGCGTCGGGCTCAGGCTCCCGGCGCCGCGCGACGCGATGCTCAGAAGGGTCAGCGCGGTGAGCAGCGCGCGAGCGGAGAAGCGCGCGCGCATCGAGCGCGCGCGCATCGCGCGCCCTCGAGTCCCACGAACGGCTAAACCCGGTCCCGCGGGGTTGGAGAGGCGCGGGCGGCGCCTCGCTCGGGTCAGGGGCGTCTCCGGCGCCCAGAGGCGACACAAATCAGCAAGCAGTCGGCGACTTCAAATCCCGGGTGACAACGGCCCATCTCGAGGAGACCTCCTCGTGTCTCCCACGCGTCTCCCGCGGCGACTCCGTACCCTCGCCTCGGTTCGCGCGCGCGTCCGAACCCCTGCCGCCTAGTGCGTCGGGGTACCAGCGGGGCGCGCGCGACCGGATGGACGCACGCCGCGGCAGAAGTCGGAGGAGACGTTTCCATTTGAAAGCGCTTCATAGAGGTGTCTTAAGGTGATGAACTTCCCAGAAGAAATGTCTCGGGTTCTCGCGGAGCGAGCGAAGCACGGCGGCGGCGAAGCGAACGACCGGAAACATTTCCGTGATACGTGGCTAATACTGCATCATCATTCAAAAGACACACTTCCCGAAACGGCGTCTCCCGACCGCGCCGCGTCACACATCTCTCCCACCCTCCAAGAGCCGCTCGGCTCGCTCCTCGATTGGACGTCGCGAAAAACCGCTTACGCGGAGGACTTGGCGCTGCGCGCCTCCGAGAGCTCCTTCTGGATGTTCATGGGGACGGGCTCGTAGCGCGCGAGCTTCATGGAGTAGTTGGCGCGGCCCTTGGTCATGCCGCGGAGCTTGGAGACGTAGTTGAACATCTCAGCGAGGGGCACGAAGCACTTCACCGTCTTCAAGCCGCCCGGCTTGTCGCCGAGCTCGCCAATCTGCCCGCGGCGCGAGTTGAGGTCGCCGATGACGTCACCCATGGAATCCTCGGGGCAGATGACATCCACCTCCATGACGGGCTCGAGCAGCTTAGGGGCGCACTTGGACATGCCCTCGCGGAAGGCACCGCGCGCGGCGATCTCGAACGCCATCACGGAGGAATCGACGTCGTGGTAGTTGCCGTCGAAGAGCGTCGCCTTGACGTCGACAACCGGGAAACCGGCGATGACGCCCGCGCCCATCATCTGCTCGAGGCCGGTGGAAACGCCGGGGATGTACTCCTTGGGCACGGAGCCACCCTTGAGGTCCGTGGTGAACTCGAAGCCGGAGCCGGGCTCGAGGGGCTCGAACTTGATTTGCACCTCGGCGTACTGGCCAGAACCGCCGGACTGCTTCTTGTGCGTGTACTTGATGGACGCCTCCTTGGAGATGGACTCGCGGTAGTTCACCTGGGGCGCGCCGATGTCCGCCTCAACCTTGAACTCGCGCTTGAGGCGGTCGACGATGATGTCGAGGTGGAGCTCGCCCATGCCCTCGATGACGGTCTGGTTGGTCTCCTCGTCGCGGGTGAAGTGGAAGGAGGGGTCCTCCGCCGCGAGCTTGATGAGGCCCTGGGACATCTTCTCGAGATCCGCCTTGGTCTTGGGCTCCACCGCAACCTTGATGACGGGGTCGGGGAACTCCATGCGCTCGAGGATGATCTGGTCCGACTGGTCGCACAGGGTGTCACCGGTGGTGGTGTCCTTGAGGCCCGCGATGGCGACGATGTCGCCGGTCACGGCGTCCTTCACGTCCTCGCGGGAGTTGGCGTGCATCTGCAGCAGGCGGCCGATGCGCTCCTTCTTGCCCTTCACCGAGTTGTACGCGTACGAACCAGCCTCGAGTTTGCCGGAATACATGCGCAGGAAGGTGAGCGAGCCCACGAAGGGATCCGCCATGATCTTGAACGCGAGGCCAGAGAAGGACTCGTCGTCCGCGGGCTTGCGGGAGAGCTTCTTCTCGGCGTCGTCCACGTCGGTGCCGACCATGTCGGGGAGGTCGACGGGGGACGGGAGGTAGTCCAGGACGGCGTCGAGCAGGGGCTGGACACCCTTGTTCTTGAACGCGGTGCCGCAGAGCACGGGCACGAAGGTGTTGTCGATGGAGCCCTTGCGGATGCACGCTTTGAGCGTCTCCATGGAGGGCTCCTCGCCGTCCAGGTACGCCTCCATGGCTTCGTCGTCGCACTCGACGGCGGTCTCGATGAGCATCGCGCGGTACTCCTCCGCCTTCTCCTTGTACTCGTCGCGGATGTCGACGGTGTCGTAAGACGCGCCGAGCTCCTCGCCGTTCCAGATGATCTCCTTCATCTGCACGAGGTCGATGATGCCCTCGAACTCCTCCTCAGCGCCAATGGGGAGCTGGCACACCAGGGGGGTCGCGCCGAGGTTGGCGACAATCATGTCCACGGTGCGGTAGAAGTTGGCACCCATGCGGTCCATCTTGTTCACGAAGCACAGGCGGGGCACGCCGTACTTGTCCGCCTGGCGCCACACCGTCTCGGACTGGGGCTCAACGCCGGCGACGGAGTCAAACAGGCACACGGCGCCGTCTAGCACGCGCAGCGCGCGCTCCACCTCGAGGGTGAAGTCGACGTGGCCGGGCGTGTCGATGATGTTGATGCGGTGATCCTTCCATGCGCACGTCGTCGCCGCCGAGGTGATGGTGATGCCGCGCTCCTGCTCCTGCTCCATCCAATCCATGGTGGCGGCGCCCTCGTGGACCTCGCCGATCTTGTGGGACTTGCCGGTGTAGTAAAGCACGCGCTCGGTGGTGGTGGTCTTGCCGGCGTCGATGTGCGCCATGATACCGATGTTGCGGTACTTCTCGAGGGGCACCTCGCGGCCCTCGGCGCGCACGACGAGCGACGCCGCGCGGCCGGCGCGGCGCGCGGGCGCGGCGCGCGCCACGGAGCCGACGCGTCGCGCGCGTAGACCGGAGAAGCCGGGCAACTGCGGAGGGGGGATTCGGGAAGCGGAGAGGTTTCGGTCAGAAGACCGTCTGGGTTTCGGAATGCTCGAAAAACCGGTGTGGCTCGCGTCTCCCGATGGGACACGTCGCGGCATTATCCAAAGTTCGCACCGGAACCCGCGCCGCGGCGGGTGCGCGACGCTCGAACGGGGAAACGCGACCGTGGGACGCGCGCGGAGCGTCCGCGAGGTGCGCCGGTCCGTCGGGCGCGGCGTGCGCGGGTTCCCTCGCGCGACACACGCTCGCGGGTCCTTCACGGAGGGCTTTTTGGTCGGCGTTCCGTGGAAAAGCCACGCGAGAGATAGAAACGATGCCGGAAAGCGCGTTACCGGGTTCCGCGCGCGCGGGGCGGTGCGCACCTGAGTCGCCTTGGCGGACATCACGGCAGCCTGGGTAGCCATCGTGTGTGACTTTGCGGGAAGGTGGGACCGACGGTGGGAACCGAGCGGCGAGTGCGGGATGGAGTGGCCCAGACGCGCAATCGTCCAGCTTGTTGGCGTTTCTCCCGTACCGAGCGACAAGCGGCGGCGAGACAAGATTGACGTGTTCGGCGGAGAAGCGTCGAATTCGCCTTCGCGCGCGCACGCGACTGGTGGAAGAAAACTTTTTGCGCGTGCGTTTTTTGTGGAGTGTCTTTCCAGTCTCGAAAAAATCATTTTCGTCGGAACGCGCGTTTTCACCTCAAAGAAAAAGCCTTCTCTTCTCTTTTACACGCCGTGCGTTGCTTTTTCCCTATCACACCTCTCCGCCGCTACGTACTAATCTGACTTCGTCGCCCCCCCCAGCAGCCCCATCCGCTCGCCCTCCTCCTGCGCTACCTTCTCCTCCTGCCCGGCGCTCACCCGGTCCTCCTTCACCGGGTCGGTCATGGCCATATCCGGAATGAGCACGAACGTCAGCGGCACGGCGAGCAGCGGCGCCAGCATCCCGCACACCACGATGAGCGTTGGGAGGTTGGTGAAGTCGCACTCGCCGTGCTCCGCGACGTCCGTCTTTATGCCCGCGTACTGCATGGCGAACACCCCGAAAGACCCGCTGAGCGCGTTACCCAGGTTGGAGAAACTCGCCAGGATCGCGAACGTCGTCGCCTCCATGTTCTTCGGGCACATCTTGCTGATGAGCACGGTGCCCGGCATGAACGCCATCATCCCGACGATGGGCTCGAGGATCGTGTCGCCCACCAGGTAGAACCACTTGTCCGGGATGCCCCAGCGCAGGTTCCAGCGCATCACCATCACCAGGTCGCCGATGGACGCCGCCGATGAAATCAGCGCGCTGATCATCAGCGCCTGCCGCATCCGGAACCGCGAGAAGTACGCGTTGAACAGGTAAATGCCCAGCGCGCCGAAGAGCTGCGCGATCACCGCCGTGTACACGGTGAAGAAGAGGTAATCGAAGTGCGGCCCCCCGGGGTTGCAGGTCTCGTCCACGGTGAACCAGTACTGCATGGCGGACCCGAACGAAACGGACGTGGTGTTCGTGAGAAACAGGAACAGCGTCGCCTTCGCCAGCCGCGCGGGCATGCAGAAGAACATCGCCACCGACAACACCAGCGCGCACCCCGCGGTGAACCACAGCTCGAAGAACATGTCCGTCGTCAGCAGCTGCGCCGCCGCGAGCGCGGCGCACACCAACGCCATGAACGTCCCGATCACGAACAGCGGCGCGTGCTTCGCGAGCAGCTCGCGATTCACGGACTGCGACTTCGCCTTCGTCTCCGGCAGCACGCCGAACGCGCTGGTGAACACCGCCTGCAGCGCGAACGGCGCCGCGCACCAGTAAAGGAGCCGGTAGTTTTTCGTGGGCAACACGAAAAACGAGACGACGGTGGCGAAGACGCCGCCCGCGGTGAGCGCGAGCCACACGAAAGAGACGACGTCGGAGGACACCTCCGGCGTTTCGGACATCTTCTCCGTGTACTTCCCCTCCGTCAGCAAGTCCACCACGGAGACCTGCAGGTTAATCAGCACCAGCGCGCTGACGTACGTCATTGCCGACGCGTGGTCGTCGCCGAGCGTCGCGCTCGCCAGATACGTCACAGCGCCCGCGCCGAGAAGTGACGCGCCGAACATGTAGTAGCGCTTGTTGTACCCCCCGATCGGGAGCACGTCGGAGACCATCCCAACCACGGGCTTGATGCTCCAGGGGAACATCGCGACGATGCCGTACCGCTGCGACTGCTCCGCGCTCAGTTTCAAAACGCGCTGCGCGTACGGGAGGCTGGCGTGGCCGACCAATCCCATGAGCGCGCCCTTCAGGCCGAAGTGGCACGACCCGACGAACGCGATGAGCTGCCACCCGACCGCGTCCGCGAGGTTGTGAATCCACCTGTGCGCGCCGCGGAAGGGGGCGCACGCTACGGACGTGAGATCAGTCGCGGTGGAGGTCTCGCCCGCGTCGCCCGACTTCAGGCGTTCGTCGTCCATCGCGTCAGTCTCGGGACACCGATCCCGAGGCGCGACGGTTTCGAACACCCCTCGGACGGGGCCGACGCGGGGGACGCCCGGGGACGCGCGGGGTGCGACGGGTCAGCGAGCCGCCGTCGCGCCTCCACGCGTGTTCGAGGAGAACACCCCGAGGCCGTGCGACGAGCGCGGCCGGAGTAAATCCCGGTGCCTGCCGACGGACGCGTCCGACGGAGTGCCGAACGGAGGGTGTTGTCGTTCGACATTAGGCCGCGGTGCCGCCCCGCCCCGCCCGGGCACAGAAAAAGTCGGATCTGTCAAGCGAGCCAGTTGTCCCTGGAAGCGACGCCTTGCACCACTTGAAGCGTGCGCGGGGGAGATGCAGTGCCTCGCCGTCGCGACCGGGCCGGTGTCCGCTGTCCGCGTGGCTCGCCCGCGAGTCGATGTCGGCGTCTCGCGCGCGCGCGCCGGCGCGAGGGGCGCCGGCGTGCGTCTCGCCGCCTCCGCGGGTACGACTCCGCGCGACGCATTTTCCACGTCTCGCCCTATCCGTCCCCGATCACGAGAGCTCACCCCCCGACCTCTCGTCCCGGCGATCCCCTCCCCGGTATCGAACCCCGCAGACGACGCGAAGAACGGCTCGTTGACTTCCGCCGCGCCTCCGAGCGACGCGAGCGCGGCGACGACCGTGGATACCGCCGCGGAGACGACCGCGGAGACGACGGCGTCGTCCCCTTCCCGGCGTCCCGAAAAGAAGTTCATCACCGGCCGCCCTGACGAGCAATACAGCTCCGCCGCCGCGGAGGAGCGCCAGGAGCTGTTCAACGACATCGCGCCCGTGTACGACCAGCTCAACGACGTGCTATCGCTGGGCCTGCACAGAGTCTGGAAACGCGCGGCGGTGAAGTGGACCGGCGTCAAGAAAGGCGACCGCGCCATCGACGTGTGCTGCGGCTCGGGCGATTTGACGCTGCGCCTGGCGGATGCCGTCGGGCCCACCGGCGAGGTGGTGGGCCTGGACTTCGCCGCCGCGCAGCTCAAGGTGGCGGCGACCAAGGAAACCGAGCACCCCGCGGGATATAATCTGTCCCCAATCTCGTGGCAGCAAGGGGACGCCCTGGCGCTGCCGCACCCGGACGCGTCGTTCGACGGCGCCACCATCGGGTACGGCTTGCGCAACGTGAGCGACATCCCGCGCGCTCTGGCGGAGTTGCGACGCGTGCTCAAGCCGGGCGGCGCGGCGGCGGTGGTGGACTTCAACAACTCCACGAACGCGACGGTGAACCAGGCGCAGGGGTTCATCCTGGATACGGTGGTGGTTCCTGTGGCGGACGCGCTCGGGGTGGCGGCCGAGTACCGGTACCTGAAGCCGTCCATCGAGCGGTACCCCACCGGCCCGGAGCTGGTGGACATCGCCGTCGCCGCCGGATTCGCCAAGGCGACGTTCTATGAGCTCGCGCCGGGGGGGCTCATGGGGTGCTTAGTGTGCGAGAAATGATGCGGTACGGGTCGTACGGCACGATCGGTGTGCGGCTCGTTCACGACGAGCGAGCGGTAGTGCGCGAGGAGGTGCTCATAGTGACTCATCGCGCGGCGAACGTCGGAGCGCGTCCTTTTCCGGGGCGCGCTCTCCTCTGTTGAAAGCTTCGTTTTTTTTTTCGCGACGAAGATGTTTTCCGTGAGCGTCGCCCGAACGTTCCGTCTGACGCCACTCGAGCGGGCGCGGGGTGGGTTCACCTCCCGTGGCCATGGAATACTCCATGGGTGTGCCGATGCCGCACGACGAGCACACGGGGTTGCGGGACGGCATCCTGCGCGAATGCGGGTTGCACCCGCCGGTCGTGGCACTGGCATCCCCAGATGCGGCGACGCGGCTCCTGGCGTGCGCGCGGGTGGCGAGCCTGGACGACCGAGAGGTGTACTTCGGCCCGCCGGCGGCCGGGTGGGCTGCGTGGGCGACGAACCCGCCCGTGAAGGGCGAGCGCGAGCGCGTCGCGCTCTCGCCGCGGAACGAGACGGCGGCGTGCGCGCTCGTCCTCGAGCTCCTCACCGAGGCGGGCGAGGCGGCGGCGGCGGTGCTCCCGGTCGCGCGCGCGCTGTGCGACACCGCGCTCGCCCCGCCCCTCGACGACGACGCCGGCGCCGCCGGAGCGGCAGCCCCCGACGACGCGGGCGTTGGCGACGCCATGATCGCCTGGACGCGTGCGGGAGGCGCGGCGGCGTCCACCTCCGGCGCGGGCGCCGTCGACGACGACGTCCGAGTCTCGATCGTCCCCGCCCGGTTCCCGAGCACGGGCCGCGGCGCGGCGGCGGCGGCGGACCTCCCCGCGGGCGCGGACGCCGTGCGCGTGCCTTCTCGCACGCTGTGGACCGTGCAACACGCGTTCGACGAGCCCGGCGCGCGCGGCGAGGCGTACCGCACGTTCGCCGCGCTCGGCGAGGACACCATCGCCGCGCTGTGGCTGGTGTACGAGCGCGCCGTGGTCGGCGCGTCCTCGCCGTGGGCGCCGCTGCTCGCGTCGCTGCCCCCCCTCGGCGAGAAGCTCACGCCCGCGTCCTGGCCCCCCGAGGCCATCGCCGCGCTCCTGGGGGGCACGCCCGTCGCCGCGGACGCCGCGGCCGCGCGCGAGAAGCTCGCGCGGCAGTACGCGGCGCTGTTCCCGGCGCTCTCGGAGCACTACCCCGAGGCGTTCCCGGCGGCGGCGTACACCGCGGACACGTTCACCAGCGCCGCCGAGGCGTGGAACGCGTACGGCATGACGGTGCTGCGCGAGGAGGAGCGAGGAGCGACGGGATCCGAAAAAAATAAGAGCATCCCCCCGGGCGCACCCGTGACGTGCTTGCCCACCGTGGCGCTGCTGTGCAACCACTCGGTGTGGCCGCACGCGGTGCGGTACAGCCGGCTGCGCGGCGACGCGCTGCACGTGCCGGTGGCGCGCTCCGCGCGCCGAAACGAGGAGGTCTTCGTGAGCTACGGCGCCAAGTCCAACGCCGAGCTCCTGCTGTTCTACGGGTTCTGCGTCGAAAACAACCCGTACGACGACGTGCCGCTGTCCCTCACGCTCCCGCAGGGGGAGGTGGCGGAGGTGACGCGCGCGCGCGTCGCGTGCCTGCAGAAATGGCGACTGGAGCTCTCTCCGCACGCCGCGCGCGCCGCCAAAGGCATCGCGCCGGGGCTCGTGGGCGCGCTGCGCGTGCTCACCGCGGACGCAGCCGCGCTGGCGACGTGCGCGCAGGACCCGCGAATCGCGCCCGTGAGCTCGGAGGGCGAGTCCGCGGCCGCCGCCGCGCTCTGCGGCGCGCTCGCCGCGCTCTTAGAGCAGCTCGACGCGGGAGACGCCGCGCTCGCGGCGGCGGAGGGCGCCGCCGCCGCGGCGCGCG
>MDSV01038415.1_pt1 | contig 11404 bp, 9 predicted proteins | sample 810851 | NCBI WGS metagenome assembly MDSV01 (sample SAMN05326640, study PRJNA326480) | marine metagenome | isolation source: seawater | place: Atlantic Ocean: North East | collected 2012 | reverse complement strand
TTCAGTTAAATAACTTGCATGAACATCTTCCACAACTATTATTCCATTTTCTTTAATTTTATTTATTGAGCTAATTAATGTTTGTATTTGTTGAGGATCTGTATGACCTCCGTCATCAAGTAAAATATCTATCTTACCAACTTTATTATAAAATTTTTTCCAAAATTTAGGATTTTCTTGATCTCCAACAAAAATTTCAAATCCATATTTTTCATATTCTTTAGCTTTAGGGTTTAAATCTATTCCTATAATCCTAGACTTAGGATGAAAATAATTTTTCCACATAAATAATGAACCGCCACCAAAAATTCCTACTTCGACAAAAGTGATTGGTTTTTTTCTAAATTCATCAAAAATACTCTCATAAGTATTGAAATAACTGTCTAATTTTAAAGATTGAAGTTTGGAATTTTCAAATAACTTTCTAAAAATTGATTTTTTCATTAATTTATAATTACTTTTTTTAAATAAAAATTATAACTACCACATAATTATATATATGATCATAAAAATAATTAATAAATTAAAATATTTATTTAAATTAATTAATACAAGATTTTTTTATTATTTTTTTCTTACAAAAAAAAATAAAATAAATAACTGGCACTTATATAATAATTTAATTACTAGACCATATAAAAAAGAGATAATCGACTTTTGCAACTTAAAAAATTTTGAAATTGTTCTGGATTATGGTTGTGGATTTGGTGATATAATCCGAGAAATTAATTCAAAAAAAAAATATGCTTATGATAATGATCCAAATATAATAAAAATTTCTAAAACGCTCTTCTCAAACAATGTAGAATTCTTGAATAAAAGAGATTTACTTGAGCTTAAAAAAAATAAATTAGATTGTGTTTTATTTATAAATTTCTTGCATGATTATGATGAAGAAGAAATAAAAAAAATAATTAATCCATATATTGGCTCAAAATTTATTTTACTTGATGCAATTAATTTTAATGTAAAAGGATTTAGATATTTTCATGATTATAAGTTCCTAATGAATAATTATAATATCCAAAAAAAAGAATTTAAAGAAGAGCCTGATAGAAGCTTTTTTATCTTAGAAAAAAAATATGATTAACTATAAAACACTTTTAGAAGAAAAATTATTTTCCAAAAAAAAATGTTGGCTAATTACTGGAGTCGCAGGTTTTATAGGTAGCAACATATTAGAAACTTTGTTATCTAATAATCAATATGTAATTGGAGTTGATAATTTTTCTACAGGTAAAAAAAAAAATATATCAAAATATTTGGGCAATAAAGAAAAAAATTTTTTTTTGATTAAAAAAGATATTAATAATTTAAACGTAAATGATTTTCCAAAAAGAAAGATAAATTTCGTTATACACCTTGCTGCTTTGGCTTCCGTAAATGAGTCTATTATAAATCCAAAAAAATGTTATAAGAACAATGTTCTTGGATTTAAAAGATTAGTATCTTGTATCAGTAAATTTAAATCTATTAAAAAAATAATATATGCATCATCTGCTGCGGTATACGGAAATAATTTACATAGAAATTCAGAAAATTCAAATTTAAACCCTTTATCTCCTTATGCGATATCTAAAATTCAAAATGAAAAAATGGCTGAGAAGTTCTCTAAAAGCAGTAATATAAAATTCATTGGATTTAGATTTTTTAATATTTTTGGTAGAAATCAAAATCCAAATAGTCAATATTCTTCAGTGATATCAAAGTGGATCAATAAACTTAAAAATAATAGAAAAATAGAAATTTTTGGCAATGGACATACTTCTAGAGATTTTTGCTATGTTAAAAATGTTGTTTTTTTTATACTTCTTTCATTTTCGAAAAACTTTGCGAGGCACGAAATTTTTAATTTAGCTTGTGGTAAGTCTATGACATTAAATAACCTAGCTAAAATTTTGGTTTTAAATATAAAGAAAAAAAAGTCATTTCTAAAATTTGTTAAATATAAAAAATTTAAAAGGGGAGATATTTATAAATCTAGATCTAATATTTTAAAAATAAAAAAAAAAATTTATCCAAGAGTACCTTTTAATACTATTAAGAGTTTAAAAACTATGATTTAAATTATTAATATTTATTAAGTGATTTATTTATGACTGATGCAAGATATTTAATAAGAATTGATGATATATGTGAAGGTTTAAACATACAAAATTTTAAAAAATTAATAGATATACTAACAACACATAAAATTAGGCCAATAATTGCAGTAGTACCTAATAATAAGGATAAAAATTTAATATTCCCCAATTCAATTTATGGAGAAACATTTTGGAAATTAATTCAAAAACTTCAAAATGATTTCCAGTGGAAGATTGGAATTCATGGGCATGATCATAAATATATCAATAAAGAGAGTGGACTGCTTCATATAAACAATTTTTCTGAGTTCGCTGGATTAAATTATTATGATCAACAGTCGAAACTTGTGAATTCAATTAAAATCATGAAGAGTTATAATCTTTCATCAGATTTATTTATAGCACCCGCACACTCATTTGATAAAAACACTTTAAAAGTATTGATAGAAAATGGAATAAGGTCAATTTCAGATGGTTTTTATACATACCCTGGTCAAGATAAAAACGGTCTATTTTGGATTCCTCAACAGCTTTGGGATTTTAAATACAAAAAAAAGGGAATATGGACAGTAAATCTTCATATTAACAAATGGAACGATATTGATTTTAAAAATTTTATTAAAAAAATTAAAAAATTTGAAGCATATGTTGTTGATTATGAATATATAAATAATAATTATTACAAAAATAAATTAAATTTTTTAGATTTTTTTAGAAATAAATATGAGATTAAAAAAAATCTTTTAATTTCCTATTTAGTTAAATTAAAAACATTATTAAATTAAATTTTTATTTAATTTTTTTAGGAAATTTTCTATTCTTGTAATATTTTTCTTTATTAATATTAAAAAAAATCACATCTTTAATGAATAGAATAAAGCCAAAAAAGGTTATTACTGACAATAAAAATTTACTATTAAAATTTATTTTATGTTTAGTTCTATAATTAAAATATATTGTATTAATAAATTTAAACCTATAAAAATTAATTAATAATAAATAGAAATTTTTTTGTTTAATAAGAAATTTATTTTTTAAAAAAAAATTAATTGCCTCTAATTGGCCAATAGGATAATTAATTTTTGTAGAATGAGTTATAGAATTAATAGTATCAGAATAAAATATTCTATAGCATTTATCTAATACCCAAAGATTATATTTTTTAGAAATTTCAGTCCATAAAATACCTTCAGGTACATAGTAATCAATTTCTAAAAAATTGTATTTCTTTAATATTTTCTTATTTATAAATAACCATTTTTCAGTATTTTTTTTTAGTTTATAAATTAAATCTGTATACGAAATAATTCTTGAAGCTAATCTTAATTTTGGTTCTAAGGGTTTGTTATTCGGTTTTAAACACCTTGATACAATTGCAAAAGTTTTTTGTTTAATTGCATGTGGTATATTGTTCCATTCATGTATAAAATCATTCAAACTATTTTCTTTAAATCCATCATCTGAGTCTGCAAAAAGGATAAACTTACCTCTTGCTTTCCTGATACAAAAATTATCAATTTTAGGTTTTCCAGCTCTTTCTTTAAAAGAAAAAATTCTAATTTTAAATTTTACTTTTTTTTTAAATTCTTTCAGTAGTTTTATAGTATCGTCACTAGATGCATCATCGCAAACAATCCATTCAAATTTTTTGTAAGTTTGTTTTCTAAGGCTATTAAATACTCTGTGGAGTGTATGTGCCCTATTCCTTGTAGGTGTTATTACACTAATTTGAGTATTCATAATTTTCTTGTTTATTATTTAAATAATAAATATATAAAATTATTACAATGAAATTAAATTTTTACTCATTATCTCTTTTTTTAATCATTTTTGTTATCTTATATCCCTTTATTTTTTATTTTTCAGATAAACAAATATCTCAAAAAAATAAATCAGAAGTTAGGTTTTTTTATGATGTCTGGGGCTATATAAGTATAAAAAGTATTGACGAAATAATTTTAAGTTCACAAAATGAGATAGAAAAGGTCAATGAGAAATATTTTGATAATAAATCTGTAATTTCTTTAATTCCTAATGATAGATACACAAGTGGTTTTAAAAAAGTATTAGAGGATGAAGGATTCTTAGATATGAATAAAACTCCCGAAACCTTTTTGGCCATAAATAGTGAATTTATTTTAGATTTAAATAAAAATATTATATTTTATTACAATCTACGCTCTATACATAATTTCTTTAATAATGAAGTTTCAATATTAAATTATAAGAAAAATAACTTTGTAAATGAATGTGGAGCTATCTCACAAACCTTTATTTATATGCACTTTATTGATTATGCAACATCGCAATTTAAATTAAGTATTGATCAAAATCAAACCTCCAGTGATGAATTAAAGGATAAAGAAAAAATTTTTCAATTATTTGTTAATTGTTTTGAGTATAAAGTTAATAATTTAAATAAAGTGTTAAATTCACACATATCTAATTATTTTAACTTAAATGAAGATATATTTGTAAGTGGAGTGAATAATTTTGTTTCAAATAATATTAATTTATTTAATGATCAGAAAAAAGTTGATGAATTTAATAATGATATTTTAAAAATTTACGATAATTTAAGAAATAATTTTGAAAAATTAGAGAAAAATGTAATTCAATTTGATTACTCAAAATCAGAGATTGAAATTAATGAACATTTTCAAAAAAAAATAAACAATTTTGTTTTAAGTTTTATTCTGACTTTTATGATTGCATTAATAATTTTTTATTTATTATTTTTTTTAAGGAAACAACTTATTTTCTTAAATAAAATTTTTTAATTTACACCCGTTTTTATTATGTGTGGTATTTCAGGTATATACTCTAAGGATGACAATTTAGAATTTATTTTAAATAAATTTAATCAAACACTAAAAAATAGGGGACCAGATAATTCCTCTATCTTTGTTGATAAAAAGAATTATTTCGGGATGGGGCATACAAGATTGTCAATATTAGACTTGACAGAGAGAGGCAATCAACCAATGCATGATCATTCGGGAAATTGGGTTATAAGTTTTAATGGCGAGATTTATAATCATTTAGAAATAAGAAGTTATTTATCAAAGAAAATATCAAATAAAATAAACTGGGTAAGTGATAGTGATACTGAAACTATATTATTAGCAAACAATATCTTAGGCTTTGAAGAAACATTAAAATGCCTTGAAGGTATGTTTGCATTAGCATTGTATAATAAACAAGAAAATATTTTGTATCTAGCAAGGGATAGAGTTGGCGAAAAACCACTATATTATTACAATAAAGATAATAAATTTATTTTTGGTTCAGACATTTCGATATTTAAAAAAGTAAACACAATAAATCTTTCAATTAATAACGACATAATACCTGAATATATAAACAAAGGAAATGTTGGTTCTCCAAGTTCTATTTATAAATATATTTTTAAATTAAATCCTGGTCATTATTTAAAAATTTCAAATTCATTTTCTGAAATAAATAAAAAATGTTATTGGGATATAAAAAAAATAATACAGGAAAGTAAAAAAATTATATCAAAGCCAAATAATTTTTCTGAGGATAAAAATTATCTTAAAAGTCTTTTAGAGAAAACGGTTATTAAGCAAACTATTTCAGATGTTCAAATTGGAAGTTTTCTATCTGGAGGAATAGATTCGTCAATCATTACCTCAATTTTACAGACTAATAGCTCAAAAAAAATAAAAACTTTTACTGTTGGGTTTAATGATAAAAATTTTGATGAGTCTAAACAAGCTAAAGATGTAAGTAAATTTCTGGGAACTGATCATTATGAGTTTTTTATTAAGGATGCAGACATATTAAATTTTGTCGAAAATTTAGGAGATATATATTCAGAGCCATTTTCAGACAGCAGTCAAATACCAACTTATTTAATTGCAAAATTAATGCGTAAAGAGGCAAAGGTTATTTTATCTGGAGATGGTGGGGACGAATTTTATGGTGGTTATAATAGATATTTATACCTAAATTACATTAATTTTCTGTCTGAAAAACTTCCTAAAAGAATTAAAAAAAAATTAAATTTAATTTTAAAGTTAATACCAATTAAATTTCTCAACAAATATTTAGCATTATTAAATATTAAAAATTTTGAAAATAAAATAACAAAAATAATTAATTTTATTGATACAGAAAGTGAAGTTGATCTGTATAATAAAATGATTTCTTTAAATTCAAATCATAATTTATTTTTGAATAATAATTTTAATAATAAAAATTTTTTTGAAAAAAAAGAATTTATAAATGACTTAAAAATTGAGGAAAATTTTATGTATTTTGATCAGATTGATTATTTACCAAATGATGTATTAACAAAGGTGGATAGAGCAACTATGTTTAACAGTGTTGAGAGTAGAGCTCCTTTCTTGGATCATAAATTAATTGAAAATTCATGGAAAATTCCACTGCAACATAAAATAAAAAAGAATAAAGGTAAGATTTTATTAAAAGAGATTTTAAATGATTATGTGCCAAAAAAATTTATCAAGGAGGGTAAGGCAGGTTTTGCAATTCCAATAGATGATTTACTAAGAACAAAATTAAAAATTTGGGCTGAGGATATTTTTCAAAGTTCAACTTTAATTAATGATCATTTAAATTATGAAAATGTGAAAGTTTTATGGGAAAAACATAAAAAAAATCAAATTAATGCTGGTGGAATTTTATGGTCAATATTAGTTTTACAAAATTGGCTTATTAATTATCAAAAATGAAATTATTAGTAATTGATACTTCTTATAATTTTAAAGCTATAAAAGAAAAAAAATTATACCAAGCTATATATTCAAGAGATCTTAATGGCTTCTTTTCAAAAGTTTGGTCTATACATCCTTTTGGCAATATAGCTGACATTTCTTTTGAAAAATCAAAATTTGGAAAAATAGAAATACATGAGATGAATAATAAACACTCATTTATCGAGGGAAAAATTGGAAAATTTTTCTTTTTAAAACGACTTAAAATTGTAAACTTTATTTTTTCTCAAATAGAGATTTTTTTGTTTTTGAAAAAATTAATTTTAAAAGAAAAAATTGATTTTATAAAAGCAAACGACCCACATTATAATTCTCTTTTAGCTTTCTTACTATCAAAATCTACTAATGTTCCATTTTTAGTCCGTGTAAGTGGAAACTTTGACAAAATTTATGAAGATACAAAAAAACCAATTATGAAACGGTTTTTTATTTTTAGATTCATAGAAAAATTTTTTGAAAGATTTATTTTTCGCAATAGTCATTTTGTAATTGCTCCAAATAAGGACAATTTAGAATATGCTTTATTAAATGGTTTAAAAAAAGAAAAGGGTTCAATAGTTAGATATGGAACTTTAATTCACAAAAATCATTTAATTGAACCTGCTATAAGAAAGGATAAGTTTTTTTTTAAAAAGGAACTAAATTTAGATGATAACAATAGTTATTTAATTTATGTTGGAAGACTTGAAAAAGTTAAAAGAGTAATGGATTTAGTTAAAATAATTAAAAATATTAAAAATAATCAAATAAAATTACTCATAGTTGGCAAAGGATCTTTACAAAATTCTTTAACAGAACAAATTGTTAGAAATCATTTAAGTGATAAAATTTTTTTATTAGGAGAAAAAGATCAAGAATGGCTAGCCAGATGTTTACCTAACACATCTTGTTTTCTAGCCACCCACACTGGTAGAGCATTAGCTGAGGCATCTTTTGCTGGATTACCAGCAGTCGGATATGATATTGATTGGCATTCTGAAATTATAGAAGACAGTATTAATGGTTATTTGGTAAAAACTGGTGATGATATTTCATTTGCTGACTCAATTTTAAAAATATTAAATGATAAGGAATTAGCTCAAAAGTTTTCAAATAATATAAGGCAAAAAGCCGAAAATATTCTATCTCCCGATAAAATAACTAAAACAGAAATAGAATGTTTCAAAAAAATTAAAAGAGTTTATTAGTATCTTTTATGAATATAGGTGTAAATTGTTGCCACTTGTCAGATAAAACTGATGGTGCAAAAACTAGATTAATTAATTTTTATTCTTTAACTGTAAAAGAAAAAAAAAAATCGAAATTCATATTTTTTATTCCAAAAAACTTAAATAAAAAAGAATTCAAAAAAAATTTTAATTCACCTAATGTGTTATTTCATACAATTAATATTCATAGTCATAATGTAGTAAAAAGATTTTTATTAGGAATATTTTTCTGGCCATTATTGTTTAAAAAATATGATTTAAACTATTTTGATCAATCGTATTTACCATTATTTACCTTTTTTAAAGGAAAAACAAAAATAATATTAACTATACATGATTTAAGATATTTATATTTTTCATTAGATTTTTTTTATAGATATATAGTTTTTAAACCAGTTGTAAAAATAGGTATTTATTTTTGTGATATTTTAATTACTGTTTCCAATCATATAAAAAATGACCTTAAAAAAATCACTAGTAAAAAAATAATTGTAATATCAAATTTCATTGATAATAAAAAATTCATAGTTAAAAATAAAAAATTAATTCAAGATAAATTCATATTTAGTATTGGACACTCTGAAAAACGAAAAAATCTTGATAATTTAATTAAAGCTTTTATGTACATTAAATTAAATGGATATAAAGGTCATTTAGTAATTTGCACCAATCAAGGAACAGAGTTAATGAAACTTGAAAAACTAAAAGTTGATCATCCTTATTCAGACTTTATTAAAATTTATAGAAATCAAGACAATCAATCTGTATTTGAGTTTTACAAACACTGTGAATTATTTGTTTTACCATCACTCTACGAAGGATTTGGTATTCCTATTTTAGAGGCTGCATATCATAAAAAACTTATAATATTAAGTTCGATACCTGTTTTTAAAGAAATTACTTTTAACAAGTTGAATTATTTTGATCCATACAATCCTAGGAAAATTTCTGAAAAAATAACAAATATACTTAAAGACAAAAATAAAAAAAGACAAATGATAAACCATACTACTAAAGTTATTAAATATTATTCATCTAAAAAAATTGTAGGTGAATTTAATAAATTATTCAAATGACACTTTATTTTTACTTATCAATTTTTTTTGTTACAATTTTTTCTTATATTATTGTTGAAAAAAAAATAATTAATATTCAAAAAGATGATATATATAAATTTTTAGCTATCATACTATGTTTGATTGCATCTTTTAGATGGAAAGTTGGTGGAGATTGGGAAACTTACTTAATTACTTATAATAGATCTCGTGTTGATGAAGTAAATTTTAATTGGAGTATTATTTTTGAATTCATAAATTATATTTTTTCTTCATTGAAAACTGGAGTATATGGTGTGAATTTATTTGTATCTTCTATTTTTTATATAGCCCTCTATAGGTTGGTTAAGTCTTTAAATTTTGACTTATTATTAATTTTAATTATTTCAGTTTCATTAGTCTATTTTAATGGAATAATGGGATATGTTCGACAAACATTATCCTTGATTTTTTTTATGTTTTCATTGGAACAGTACTATAAAAATAAAAAAGAAATTTCGTTTTTTTTCTACTCTATTTCAATTTTCACCCATGTAGCAGCAATTGTATTTTTACCAATTTATTTATTTACTTATTTAAAAAATTTTAAGGCTCTTTTAATAGTATTTGTTATTTCAACTATCTGTATAGTACTTGGATTTGATATATTAAAAATTGCTTATAATGAATTTGTTCGTAAAGGCATGTTTTCAACTGGGGCATTATTCAGAGCAATCCCTCTTCTAATATGTTGCATAATTTATATTTTGTTTAGAAAAAAACTTACATCTGATTTTAAAGAATTTAAATTTATTATTGATTATTTGTTTTGTTTATCAATAATTCTGGTAACTCTAATATTTTTATCCGCTACAGTTTCAGCAATTGCAGATAGATTATCTTTTTTTATGGTAATTTTTCAATTTCTTGTGATTGGTCTATTTTTTAAAAAAGTAATAAAGACAGATAATATTAATTATTTACATTGTGTAATTTTTGCATCGATATCTTATTTTTTAATGACATTTTCGTGGTTTGTTTTTGGTAATTATTCAATTTATTGGTTAGACTATAATTTTTTATTTTAAATGAGAAATTTATCAAATAGAAATATAATTATATTATCTTCTATTGACTGGGATAGTCATAGGCAATTACACCATGAATTAATTGATTATTTAATTAAAAAAAAAAACAAAATTTTATTTGTTGAAAATACTGGTTCTAGAACAGTAAGAATTGCTGACTTTCCAAGAATAAAAAAAAGATTATCAAACTTTATTAAATCTTCAAAAGGATTTAAAAAAATTAATAAAAGAGTAACCTCATTTAGCCCATTATTTTTTCCTTATTATTTTAATTTCTTTTTTCAATCCATTAATAGTTTGATGGTACTTAGACCAATTAGTAAATGGCTAAGTAGAAATAAATTTTCTGATCCTATAATCATAAATTTTATTCCTAATCCTATAACGTATTCGATTGTAAATAATTTAAACTCAAATTTAATTGTCTATTATATGGCTGATAATATGACACAAAATGACAAGAAATTTAGATTAATTGAGGAAAAAATTATAAACAAAAGTCAATTAGTTTTTTTTAGCTCGATCAATCTTAAAAATAAAATTAAAAATATTTCTAAAAGAAGATTTTTACCTAATGGAGTAAATTTTGAAATATTTAATAAAATTAAACTTAGTAAAAAATATAACAAAAGAGAAAGTCTTAAAATTGTATATTTAGGTGCAGTAAGAGAAATTATAAATGAAAATTTAATTTTGAAAATTTCAAAAAGATTTCCTGAAGATAAAATTTATTTTATTGGTCCTATTTTAAAAAAATTTAATAAATTACAAAAACGAAAAAATATAATTTTTCTAGGTGAGATAAAGCACAAGCTTGTCCCAAGTTTTTTGAAGAACTTTCACATTGGAATTTTACCTTATAAAGTTAATTTATTTACTAAATCTATTAATCCTCTTAAAGTATATGAATATGTTTCATCAGGATTGCCAGTAATATCTACAAATTTACCAAATGTAGTTAGATTAGGTAAAGATTATCCAAATATTAATTTGTTAAAGGCAAAGAGTGATGAAAATTTTTTAAACCATATTTCACATGTTAAAAGGCATTACAAACAAAATTCCAGAAAAGATCTAAATATTTTTTTGAAAGAAAATGCATGGGCAAATAGGTTTGTACTTCTTGAAAAATGGAGTCTTGTCAAAGAATTTGAAAATAAATATATGGATAAAAAAAATTTTAAATTAAATAGATTTAAAATTTTTAATTTTGCTTTTAATACTTTAATT
>MDSV01167319.1_pt1 | contig 11405 bp, 22 predicted proteins | sample 810851 | NCBI WGS metagenome assembly MDSV01 (sample SAMN05326640, study PRJNA326480) | marine metagenome | isolation source: seawater | place: Atlantic Ocean: North East | collected 2012 | reverse complement strand
TTATTATACAACCCCACTCCTTTACTAAATGAGTACAGAATAAAGGAGCAGAGCAGTATAGTCCACATAGCTTTAAGAGTGTCTGACTACATCTTTAAATTCGTCAGCAACCTCTTTAGCTATTTCAAGATATTCGTCTTCTATTATACGCCTATCTCTTGCTAAGTCAAAAAGTATTTTTCTTTCCTTCTTAGAATAATCTATCTTATACATAACATATTCTAAAAAATCAATAGAATCATACAGGTCGTTAGCATAATCTGAAATTATTTCCTCTCTATCCATTACCACTCTATTAAGTTTAATTCCGAAACATTGTAGCTAGAATATACCTCTTCAGGAAATAACCACTTCCAATTTGAAACTGAACGAGACTGATTATTATATATCTTATTTTCAATATAATTAATTTTGTCTAAATATTCAGTATCGCTAGTGTCTAATAAACCTTTAAGCGTAGCTTCTTTATACCTGACAACAAAGTCAATATAAAGTCTTGGGTCAACAAGTTTGTCTATATACATAGGTAGAAAAACCTTTTTAACATCTTCTCTTCCATAAGGAGACGATAATAAATTTCCTTCACTATCTGCCCAAAATTTTCTAGTAACGAAAATTCTTAACTTAACTTTAGACTCATTCCTTTTCAGGACCACTACCTTTTGAACATTTTCAACCTCAATGTTACTGGTCGTCCAAAATTTACGTAAAGACTTCATACGATAATGATTATAACTTACACAATCCTCATCTTTTTCAGTCTCTGAGTTCCACTCTCTAGTCTCTTTAGTTGCGTCTATTGGCTTTAATTCAATCTCTTCTATATCATTATATATGTGTTGCCTATAAGCCACTCTTCTTTGAGTACGTAAAGTATCTAACTTAATCTGTAAATCAGTTTTAGCTGAATCGTCTTTAGCAATACTAAAAGTATTTAAAGCAATCATTAAATCTGACTCGTCTGAACAAATATTTATAACACAATTATTATAAATATCTTGGATTGCTGATAACTTATTTGACATATTGTCAAACGGAATTTTATCATTTTCATAATTGCGTGAAGCAAGATAGACTAATTTGTTAGCGTCCCTAGATAACTCTATATGTTTAATATAAATCTTATCAGCACTAATTGGCTCTGAATCTACATCGTTTGAGCTTTCTTTGTGTTGAGCATAGCCAAAATGAATCTCAATATTAATACAAGACCTTTTAATATCCTCTAGTATGTCTTGTTCTAACGCTTCTAATAATCCACAAGTTTGCTTCATACCTGAATAATTTGACTCAAACCTTTTCATAAAAACCTCTGTGTCCCACCTGTAAACTTGAAGTATTCTTTCTAATGAATAAGGACCACCTTTTAAAAAAGCGTCTTTAAAGTCATTAAAGGTAACATTATCTGTTAGCTTATGACCTATTGCAGTTACAATCTTTTTATCCTCATCGTTGTTAACTAAAGTTCCAACAAAATTACTAACCTCTGGTATGCTAAAAACATCAGGAGTGGTATAAAATTTTTGAATCTCTGTGTCATAAATAAAATAGCCCAACTTATACATATTATTAGCCATTTTGTAATGAGCATCAAATAACTTTTTTAAGTTATCTTCTCTTACTTTTAAATCAGCATTATCAAGTTCTTTGATAGCTGAATTAATCTTAGATATTTCACTATCTAATTGTTTCAATTTATTTTTATATGTCATATTATTTGTATTTAAAATTCAAGAGCAAAACTATATTTTACAATCCAAACCACCAAACAAATTATGTTAAAGTTTTGTTAATATTATGTTAAAGGTTTCATAATTTTTTCTTACATTTGCAATTATGAATTTTACAGGAATACACATAAACCAATTTTCCCTACTGCGTTTAAGAATCAAGACAAGGAAAAACCTACTGCGTTTAAGAAAGAATAAGAAGGTTAGAGAATCTTTATTAATTATACTATCTGCTTTGATTTTTACAATTATTATTTTCCTAACAATCTATGCGACTACACATTTTTATATTGAATATTATTATCCACAACCTACTGCGTTTAAGAAAATAATAAACCCTACTGCGTTTAATGACTACCTTATCACATAAACGCCTTTATTTGCGTTGGCGAGGAAATATTGTGCGGAGTATCGAAGTGCGTCTAGCTGATGGTTCCATCTGTCAACAGGTTTTTCGTTCCTCTCGTGCCAAACATAATTATTTAGCTCTTTTATCAGCTCTAAACTATCGGAGTCAATTACTAAATCAAAGTCCTGAACCAAAGCAATCCCTGAAAGAATAGACCCTTTGCGTTTAATGGTAGGTTTTATATTGCAATACTCTTGCAATTCAGATATAAGTCTAGGTTCTGCTGAATCACATATAATTAAATCTTCTCCTGCATATCTCCTATTGAGTTCTCCTATTTCTTTTGTAGATAGTCCAGGCTTTGCGTACATTGTTTTAATCCATATGGTTCTTCTATCTTTATCTATTGCTACTTTAATTAATGTGGTAGGGTCAACAGAAAAACCAAAATCCTGACCAAATATATAATCAGCACCTGTATTAAAAGGTCCAACCTTCCAATTACTAAACACAACACCTTCTGCTTTATCTAACCATCCACCCATTATCTGATGATTGTATCTATCTGGTCTTCTTCTTCTTATGTCTTCTAATTGTAATAAGAATGACTCTGATAAATTCTCTACATTGTCTTTAAATGTGGTGTGGATATATGTAACAATATCTTTCATTCCATTATATCCTGCGTTTACCGCCTTACCTGCAAAGAATCTTTGATATAACCAATGCTCTTTAGTAGCTGGGTTTAATACCATAATAACCCTATTAGGTTTAGCTTTAGAACGAACCGATTGGTCTATCTTGTCAAAGTCTTCCTCCTTAATTAACTCTTCAGCTTCATCAAGTACCCAAGTAGTAATTCCACTAATAGACTTTAATGCAGCAGTTTGATTACCTGCTGATGTACGAATACCTTTAAACAGTATTGAGCTTCCAGTACTTATGTTTAAGATTTCATCTTTAGTTATACGAAAATGTTCTAGTATATTATAAAGCTGAAGCTTCTCTAAGAACTCTGGAATAATTGAGTTAGCGGCACTTATCATAGTGTACCTAGTGAATAGTATCTTGTGACCCTGTTCAAACGTTAGAAAGGCTAAAAAGGTGGTTATAGCGAATGACTTACCACTTCCCCTTCCTCCTGTTATAACAAAGTATCTAGTGTCATTACCAAGAGCATTATATTTATTATTAAGAACTGGTTTATTCATTTAGTGTAAATTAAAACCATATCTACATTGCATTTTTTATTTACACAACTATAGTTTCCAACAATACCATCCCCCTCTTCTCCATAGTCTTCGTAATCGTGGTCTCCACCCCATAATAAATCATCTGAACAGGCTGAACATTTCATCATTTATCAGTATCTAAATCTATAGTTTTATCTTCTTCTTGACTACCAGTAAAAAGGTTTTTAATATTAATGTTAACCTTCTGTTGTTTCTCTTCAGGTTTATCAAGAGGTTTACCATATTTATATTCAAAGAGTAATTTAAGATGAGGAAAAGAACTCTTAGCTTGTTCTGCTAATGATTCCCAAGCTTCTTCTTCGCTTCCAAATACTTTTGACATTGCGTTGAGTGCGTAGATTCCGACTCTGTTTCGCTTGGCATTGTTAATAGCAGCAGAAGATGTGGGTCGTACAACAGGCACGTTTCTAACGCCTTGTTTTCGTCCATTGTTTCTTCTTCCATCATTTTCTTTAACATATTTATATTGTTTTGGTTTTCTTCCCATACTTATTATATATATAACTGATTGCAGACCAAACTGCATCACCTATTTCTTTTTTATTATAGACTTTGGTTCCCATCTTTTTAATACCATCCTTCTCAACAACGATTTTAAATTGAGTACAAACAGGAGAGCAAAGACCATAAGGCTCCCTATAAATCCTATAACCGTTTTCAATACACCACCTAGAATGGTCGTGATTGGGTATGTTATTATATTCTCCAAGTTTCCATTTTCTTTTATAATCATCAATTTCTTTAGGCGACCTTCTCCTTCTCATACTTAGCCAACTTTTCTACAGCAAGAACATAAAGCTCTTTTAGGTTATCATACCTGTCTCTCCAATAATCTGAATGTTCTGAATTATTTTTATCGTTTTTAATATCTGTAAGAATTCTCCTACACTCCAAATAAACATCCATATAGCTGTCATTATATAGCTTTATCATTTCAAAGACTTTAAGTCCGTGTATTACAGAAGCGTGGTCTCTTCCAACATTTGCTCCAATGTTTGATAATGATTGACCTGTAAACTCTTTTGATAACTTATAATATATTGCTCTACCATAAACATAATCTCTTTTTCTTATTGTCCTACCAATACTTATGTGTAGCTTTTTAGAGACCATAACCTTTATTCCGTTTAATGTAATTTTATTCATATCTTTCTTTTAATTTAATTATTTCTTTTTGTATTTCGCTGTAGTTTTTGTTTCTGCTAAATGTTATAGCTTTTTGAATACCAGCACAATATTCATAATTTTCACTAATCTCATATTCATAAACTTCCGCTAAAATTTCCTCCAAAGAGATGCCCATTAAAATATCTACTAATGTTAAATAATAGGCATATTCTATTCTATATTTATAAGTATCATAAAGTACCTCTTCTAACGTATTCATTAGGGTCTTTAATTTTTCTGATGAAATACTCTTCATAAGTATTACAAACCTTTTTAAGTTTGTGACCAGCTTTTTCCATTGCTTCTTCACTACAATCGAATATGCCAATCTCACCACTTCCCTTCTCTATAACCAAAAAAGTAAACTTTTGTACATTATAAAGAATTTTATATATATAACATTGAAGGTCATAATGCCAAACATTTCTAGCGGTATATAACCAATTATCTAAATTACTTGTTGTCTTTAAATCAATAATATGATTGTCTTTTAAATAGTCAGCTTTACCTCGAAATGGATAACCAAATATTTCACCAATCATAGGAACCTCTGAAGAACCTCCTCTTAAAAGCTCACTAGCTTCAAGACTTTTGTTTAAAGAAATCATAAGCTCACTTAAAGCTGTATATTCTTTTGTTAGCATAACCTCTTTATGAGGGTTCGCTGTTGCATACTCTTTATATTTGTTTGTGTTTCTTGTTGAAGAATCAATAAACAAATAACTATCCTCTATTTTGTGTGGCTCAAGAGCCATCATATGAAACAACCTACCATCCCTTAATGCAGCAATGTTATTTGTTTCTGTGTCTGTTAATGACCTCTCATATTGTTTTGGAGAATATAAAAGTTTCTTTGCTGATGATGAAGATAATGCTGCTGTGCCTAAATAGCCATAATAGAATTTATCATCATACATCCTTGATAGTAACTCTTCCTTCTTCCAAGAAGTACCGTCTAATAATGTTATCATATTTATAATTTTTCTAATAGTTTTTCTAAGTTAGCTAAAGCTCTCCAAGCAACCTTTGCATCGTGGTACACTCCATCATCATCTAAAGTGCCACACTCTGTTAGATGTCTAGCAAGAGCATCAAGCTCATCTGTTGATTTACTTCTGTCCCAATGTAACGGCTTTCCTGGATGGTGCTGTTCATTTCCTAAATAACTCACCTTAGCTACATACTTTATAGCTAAAGGAAAATATTTTAATACCCCTGAATAAACAGGCATTTCTTTTCTTTCTTGATGTTTTGTTTTTCTCATTAGAATTTACATTTTTTACACTCCCAAAATTCTCCTAGTTTATTTACAACCTCTATAAATCCTAGAGGTGTTTTTAATTCTTCCCATTTTTTAGTCTTCGCCCAAATTTCAGTTACGATACATTTATCAAGAGGAATGTTTTTACTCTCATCTTTAAAGTCGTGTTCTACTTTTAAAACAACAGCTTCCTTTGCTCTTATTACTGACCAAGATTCTGCAATCCTTTCAAGTAATAATTTTTGTCCTGTTGGCATTTCAGTTCCTTTAAACTTAACTTCTATTAAAATTAAATATTTTCCGTCAAATTCCAAAACTGCGTCTATGTCTGATGGGTGCATATTTCCATTTTGCACTCCAGTAAAATCTAAAACTTGTCTCACTCTATCTCTATTTTTAATTAAACTATTATTTATAATACCATCCATTTTACTCATACCTGTCGAATAAAGATTTTAACTTTTGTATCTTACCTGCAAAACAACTTCCACAACTTGTAGGAGCATCATTAACATTAAAAACCCTGTTATAAATAGCAAGAAGTTCTGATTGCTCTAAAGAGGTTATCGTTGTTTTTTCTGCAGAATAGAATTCAGTCAAATAAGAATGTTCTTCTTGAGTTAGGCAATTAGGTTTATTGTATGGAAACATCTTGTTTAAAGTTTCCTTTCGTTCATCACAACCGCAGTCTTTTCCAAGTGCATCAAACACTCCATCAACTGCAGCTTTAATTCCTGTGGCTTTAGTTATTTTTCCTACAGTATCACCAACGCCACTAGATTCAGTTTCATATTTAGCAACCCAATCCTTATAACGCCTGGTTCGTTTGTCTTTTGGTTTTTGTGGTATTTTATCCATTGTTTTACTTTTTAATTAAATCAAACTCTCCGTTTAAATAATCCTCAAAGTCTTCACCGAACTTTGACTTGATTATGTCTTTATAGTTTTTACAACTATTAAATATAGAAGTAACACTTATGTTAGTCTCTTTTGCTAATTTACGCATACTAATATCGGTTTCATAATATATTTTAAATAATTTTCTATCGTACCAATGTTCCCAATCTTCTACTTCAGATTTTATCTTACTAATTAATCTGTCTTCAGCATTGTGTTTAGAATAGTTATAATTCTCTGCTTCACCATCAACCACCTCATAACTAACTTCAAAATCATCTATTCTTATTATCTTATATTTACCCTTAGCTTTAGAATAATCTCCCCACAAGTTTTTTAGTGTAACATAAACATAAAACTTATTCACCTCTTTTTCATTATACATTATTTTTTTAGGGTCTCCAACATACTTGTTTAATCTAAGATACATCTCGTGTACGAAGTCTTCGACTAAGTGTTTTGGGATACCAATAGACAATCCCATCGCAATCCAAGTATTATGGTTTTTAGATAATAACTCAAGCATTATTAAATATAAAAAAATTAATCCAGACTATACCTAAACTAATTCTAATAAGTTCTACAGTTTTATTATATTCTGGAATTTCTATATCATCAACGTAATCAATCCCAACAACAAAACCTTTTATAAATTCTATTTGTATGTTCATATTAATATTTGAATTCTACTTTTATCTTGTCTTCTGGTCCAAAATACTTAACCATATTTTTAATCTCTACTATGTTTTGGTCTTGTTCATATATAAGACCCTCTAAAGCATCAAAAAAAGCTTTGTTTAAATTGTCCTGTAAATCAGGTTTAGTTACTTTAGGAACTTTTGATAGTCTCCTTTTTTTTGGTAAGCTCTTAGGGTAAGCATAAACATACTCTATATAGTTTACTGTAATAGGTGTTCCTGCACCCACTATGTTGAATCCTTTAGGTAATTGCTCTAGTGTTAATATTTCTAAAAGAGCTTGATAGTTTTTTACTTTTTTAGGTTTATATTTTATACCATTTCTACCAACTCTAAAAGATTGGTGTGCTAAAGGTCTTATGTTATATTCTAAAGTTAATATCATATATTTAAAAAAGGTTCTCTATTGATACTCGCTGGTATTGAATCTTGAACATAAGGCAAACCATCTTGCATAATTTTAAATGCAAAACTGTCAAAAGGATAACCCCTAGACCTTCTACATTTAACAACAGCCAAATCTATATCATCAGGTGCTATCTGTAAGCTTATTTGTGTTTCCGTTTTCTTTTCCATAAAAGAGCCTAAATGACCTGTAGCCTTATCACTATTAAAATTAGAATGTATAACAGTAATGATATGGATGTTTAGTTCTTGAGTCCACTTCATAAGATATTGTATTAACTTATTAGATTGAACTAAATCGTTACTATCTAGTATTAAGTCTGCAATACCATCTATAATTACAAGTCCTGGATTGTCTATACTATAAAGGTGCCAATTAATAAACTCAAGTCTTTCGTAAGCAGAGTATTCTCTTAAAGCATAAGTAAAATAATCATCCGTGTTATCACACATTCTTATAACTCTATTGAATGTTCTTTGTGCGTGAAATCTTCCCTGTTCGGTATCGTAATGTATTAGCTTTTTCTTTTTACGCATACCTATAATATCACCAGTATATTTCTTATCACAAGATAAATATGATGCAGCGAGTAGAGAAACTAAGAATGTCTTTTTGCTTTTTGGTGCGGCAGATATAAAACTAAAATTGCCATATGTTCCTATCGGTAAAGGGATAGGATTGTTTCCACCTGTGTTACCTTTTGAGATAGCGATTGGAGGATATTCAACCTTTTTTTGTGGGTCAACGTAACTTTGCTGTAATATTTTTTTGAATTTTGTGTCATAATCTATTTTCGTCTGTTTCATTATCCAGTTTATGTTTTATAAGTTCTCTAATTAAGGATTGCATACTTTTAGCAATATCTCCTGGCTTTCTCATTTTATTTTTATTCACAACATCGTGAGCAAAAACATTCACATCAAGCCTTTCATAATAAAATTTAGCATCAGTATCTAGTATGCTGTCAATCTTTCTTAACATCTGCCACTCTACAAATAAAGAACTTAAATTATCCAAATTGTCTTCATTTTGTTCAAAGACGTGATGAACAAACCAAGCACACATTCTTTCCAGTAAAATAGTTTCCTTATTCATATCAAAAAAGGGAGCCGAAGCTCCCTATAACAATCAATAAAAGGACTAGAATGGTAATACATCTTCACCTTCAGAGCCGCTAGAAGTAGCTGTTTCTTTTTCTACTTTTTCAGCTTTGGTAATCTTTCCGTCAGTCCAAAAGATTCTGCCATTTCCGATATAATTTTTCGGAGCTTTAGCTTCTCTTTGCTCTTTTGTCTGCTCATCATACATTTTAATATTCTGACCATACTCATTAGTATCGTCATTAATAGATAGTGTATAATTTTTCCACACACCATCTTTAGTTTTTATACTTATTGTACCTAATGCACTCATATATAGTTTAATTTGTGGCTGTTAATGCCTGTTCGACTTCTTTAGATATTCTGTATTTTTTCATAATATCTTCTATTTTACCGCCATCTTTTACAAACTTAGCTGCTTTAATAAAAGCAACACTTTCAGCTTTTAAGATAGGTTTCTCGCTACTTACGTTTTTATCGTGGGTATTTGTTGCATCAGAATCTTTTGTGTCATCTAATAAAAACAAATTACCAATAGCGTACTTTTTTGCATAAGAAGATGCTGCTCCTGTTCTTTGAGGATGCTGCATGCCTTTTGCATTAAAGTCAATTATTGCTTGAGCAGATGATTCTATCTGCATATTTACTTCCTCACAATCTATCAACTTTGCAGTTGCCTCAACATAAGGAAAGTCGCCTACGATTTTTAATTCATCGTGCATCTTTAAAACACATTTGTATTTCTTTAGATGTGGTTTAAGTGCTTCTAAAATATCTTCAGCACTTCTATACTTATAGCCACCAAATTTATTTAGTTGATTCTTTGGTGCTTTAAGTTCGGTTGTAATTTTAAGTAATTTATCAGTAATATTCATAATTAAAGTTTCAGTAAAGATACTAAAATTTTTAATATTACCAAATAACTAAATCAATATAACCAAATAGCTGGTGGTTTTTGGTCGTCATTATCAACGTGAATAAACGTATTTGCTATGCCGAACCTTTGAAAACCAACCATTGATAATGCTTCAATAATCTTTAATCTTTTTTTTGTATCAGTACAATGAATATCTGCTGCTCTTCCGATTGTGTGAGAACTGGTAGATACACCTCCAACCTTTTTATTGTGAGCTGGAGTTCTGTAGCCTGAGTTTATCTTAAATTGTATTCCTGCAATGTCTCTTGCTTCATCAATACAACCCATAAATTCTCTATCCATATACTTCTCACCACTTCCTGGAGAGTCAGGAGAATCAAATTCCTCGAATGTAAAATATTTTAATTCCATTTTTTTATTATATTTGCTTTTGCGTAGCCGTAAATCTACGAAAAAAATTACTAAACTTCAGCAGAGATGTTGTTGGAACAGCTAATTGAAATTTTGTTTTTCATAGGGGCTTTTTCTTTTCTTTCTTTTTGGTTACTTTTTCTTTCTTTTCTTTATTTATCAAATAAAAAATTATTATAATACTTAGAGTTAATATTATCCCTACTAAGTCTAATACTCTGTTGAGTTCCATTATTAGGAAATATAAAAAATCCATCATAAAGGTCAACATATATAGCAAAATAATCAACTTTATCTTTTGGGTAATTACCGTGAAATGACACTTGTACCGTACTTCGATTTTTCGCTATATCCTTACCAGTTGATTTTACCTGTATCTTTAAAAGCCTACCTTTAAAATCAATGATACAATCATAAATTGAGGAATGTAATAAAGGAAAAGAAACTTCAATTCCTCTTTTCATACACTCATTTGCAAAGTTATATTCTGCAATACAACCTCTGTGATTTATGTCCATAGACTAATCATCTTTTTTTTCCCTGACCTCTATACTTCTTTTTATATCCAGTTTGTCCTTTACTAGCATTTTTAGAGTGAACTCCTGGTCTTTTCTTTCGAGGTGGTGGTATGTAAATAAATACCTTAGGTCTTTTTACTCTAGCCACTATGCTCTTGTCTTCTCAAAACTTCTTCCACCAAAATATGCTCCTATTATTAAAAGCAAAATCTGATTTATATTGTCAAGCTCATACTCAAGAAAAAATCCTGCCGTATAAACAAGTGTGATAAAAATTAAAGTAAGTGGACGCACATTAGAACTTAACCAACTACCACTTTTAGCATCTGCTTCCCATCTTCTTGTTACTGCTTCCATTTCTGCAATATCCATTTCAAGCAGTTTTAACGCCTGTTCTTTGTCAACTGGAGGTAGGGTATTATCTTTTACTAAAATGTTCTTAACAACGCCTAAAATGCCCTTATCTGGGACAACATCAAGTAAGTTATCTACAATTCCACTTTTTGACAAGAACTGACCTACTTTTGTTTCCCTAAATTTCTTTTTATTTTTACTCACTTCTTTTTTGTGTGTTTTATTAAATGTGGGTACCTCTCATACAGAGAATCTTCAATTATTTTTAATATCTTTCTTATAGTTTTCATATTAAAAAAAACCTTCTATGTTTAAGAAGGTACTGTGTTTAATAATTACTTAATTTTTAGTTTTCCCATTAGCTTATTCCACTTTGAAATAAAC
>MDSV01151701.1_pt1 | contig 11406 bp, 7 predicted proteins | sample 810851 | NCBI WGS metagenome assembly MDSV01 (sample SAMN05326640, study PRJNA326480) | marine metagenome | isolation source: seawater | place: Atlantic Ocean: North East | collected 2012 | reverse complement strand
CCACAATCTATACACTCATCCGGTTTAATTACAAGCATATTTTTACCTTCGTAAAAGCAATCAACAGGACAAACTTCAACACAGTCTGTCAGTTTACACTTAATACATTTATCATTAACTAAATAAGTCACAGCAATTTTAATTTCACTTTTTCTTTTATGTCACCGACCACTTTGTTATCTAAATACAATAGTCCAGACAATCTTCTCATTAAATTTGTCTCGTACATGTCTGCATTTTTGTCCGAATATATGATATTCCACAATGCTTCTATTATGATTTTTTTTTCATTTTCGCTTACATTTTTTACTTGTCTTGTAAAATCGAGGATTTGATTTGAGTCTTTTTCCTTTTCTTCAGCATCTATAAGTATATTTTCAATATTTTCTTTATCTGCACCCATTTCAATAAGCGCATCTTTTATGATTTTTTTTTCTTTCTCACTAAATTTTTCATCAATTTTTGCTGAGTGTATTAATAGTGATGCTATAGCAATTAATGATAAACTATTTTCATTTTCATCTTTTTTGTTTTTTTGAAATAAATTAAACATTATTTAATATTTAATTGGCTTAATACACCAAAAGGACTATTTGATAAATCTTTTTTTATCTCTTTATTTTTAAAATTTTTCTTAAATTGTATATATTTAAAATATATATCATCTTCCTTAATATATGTTTTGTAATTCATTTTTTGTAGTAGCTTAACAAAATTTTCTTTTGTACATCCTAGAAGATTTAGCATTTCAGGAATAATTTTTTTATTTTTATCATTTTTTTCACCTGAATTGAATATCATTAAAAAAAGTCTTTCTAAAATATCTATTCTAACATAAAAATTATCAAATTTTTCAAATCCACATAAAAGCATAAACTCTCTATTAATAGTTTTTTTTTCTTCAAGGAAATTTAATCCAAATGTAGGAGGTGATAATTCAAGATTTTTTTCATTAAAATTTTTCCATAATAAAATTCTTAGAGAAACTGCACTTGGCTTAAATAGTTTAAATAAAAAAATATGATATCTGCCGAATCTTACACCCACCTTTCTCAATTTTTTTCTTTGTTCTTGATCAATTTTTTTTAGATAAAGTGATACACTTTCTCTTTTCACAACTCCATTATTTTCATATAGATGATAAGATAAAGCTCTAAGCTCAGGATTATTTTCTTTTAATGTTTTTAATTCAATTAAACTTTCCAGTTCTGATTTAATTTTGTTATTTAACCATTGTTGTAGATAGTTACTTAATTTTGATTTTTCATTGTTTTCTATCATCTCATCAATTATTAAATTGATTTGTGGATTAAGATAATCTACTCCAGGGGCTAGTTTAGCTATTGGATAATTTTTCCAAAAAATTTTGAAATCGCTCTTTAGTTCAACTAGGCCAGTGTTAATTATTTCCTGAATTCTTTTCAAAATTTCAGGGCTTACATTTTGTCTTGCAGCCTTTTTTAAATGTTTTATATCTGAATCTAATGCGTTTGCTTTAAGATCAAGTTCAAGTTTAAGACCTTTTAAATTTCCAATATATTGATCATTAATCATTACTTTTTCATTTTTTAAAATTTCTGTATTAAATGCAATATCCTGTTTCAGTCCTCTTGCTAATACACTCGCTCTTTTATCAATGAAAGTTTTGGTAAGTTCTTCGTGGAGTTTATCTGATAGTTTATCTTCAAGATATTTTGTTCTTTCTATCCAATAATCCTGATTTTCCACCCAGTTTGCTTTATTTGATACATAAGACCAAGTTCTTACATTGGCAATTCTATTTGATATCGAGTCAACATTACCATCTAAGTTATCTAGAGATGACAACTGTTCTTTCATATAATGATTGGGAATTTTTTTCTCTTTTCCAATCAAAAAATTAAATACTTTTCCGACAACTTCTATATGATTTCCGTATGTTTTTTTAACAAAATCTGGAATTTGACAGCACTCCCATAGAATACTTAAAATATTAGAGTCATCATCAATAATTAAATTTGGCTGTTCTTTTAAAAAATATTTAAGTACTTTTTCGTCTTCACATTCAGATACTCTTTTAAGCCAATCTTTATTTGGTCTTTCATCTAAAGATTTTAATAAATTATTTTTATTACTAAAATTAAGTTTAGAATTTCTCCAAAATATACTTTGTATTTCAGGAAACTTATGGTTTTCTAATGCTTCTATTTCTTCAGGGTTAATTTCACCACAATCACCTGTAATACCAAATATTCCATCATTTAAATATCTTCCTGCTCTTCCAGCTATTTGCCCTATTTCTGATATATTTAATCTTCTAAGCTTCCTTCCGTCAAATTTTTTGATATTTGAAAAGTAAACTTGATCTAAATCCATGTTTATTCCCATACCTATTGCATCTGTTGCAACTAAGAAATCAACATCTCCAGATTGATATATACTTACCTGAGAATTTCTTGTCTTAGGACTTAAAGATCCCATTACAATAGCTGCTCCACCTTTTTGACGTCTAATGAGTTCTGCAATTGCATAAACTTCTTCATTTGAAAATGCAATTATTACACTTTTTCTTTCTATTCTAGAAATTTTTTTATGACCACCAAAAGATAACTTAGATAGTCTATTTCTATTTATAAACTCAATATCGTCATCCAATTTTTTGATTATATTTATTATAGTATTTGAACCCATTAACATAGTGAGTTTTTCACCTCTTAAATTTAAAAGTCTTTCAGTAAAAACATGACCTCTCTCATGATCATTACACATTTGTATTTCATCAATTCCAACAAAGTCTAGTTTTTTATCAATAGGCATAGACTCAACAGTGCAAAGAAAATATTTTGCATTTAATGGTATAATTTTTTCTTCACCTGTTATTAGTGCAACTTTAGAAGGGTTTATTTTAGCGACCACCTTGTCGTATACTTCTCGAGCTAGCAGTCTTAAAGGAAAACCTATCATTCCAGTATCAAAAGAAAGCATGGTTTCTACTGCAAGAAACGTTTTACCAGTATTTGTTGGACCAAGTACTGCTGTAATTTTATTTTTTGTCATATCTACTTTTAGTATGATATTTTTTTTACCTACTATATTTTGTTATCCGAAAAGAACAAAAATAGTCTAAAACAAGTCCGAATCGGAAAGGAAAAAGTTCTCATTTTCAATATTTATAGTTTTAAGGTTACCATAATTTAGAAAAATTCAATATAATTTTTTTAATGCGAAAAAAATTATGGGAAGCCCCAATATCTACAAAAATCAATTCAAATTTATTTAGGTTTGAAAAATTCTTAGCTCAAAATTATAAATATAAAATATCTCAAAAATTTAGTTATTTATTTAATTGGAGTATTAAAAAACCAGATTTATTTTGGAGTTCAATTTGGGATTATGCAAATGTTATAGGAAAAAAAAATCATAAATTTAAGTTTAATAAAAAATTTATTAAAAATGATTTTTTAGTTAAATCAAAATTAAATTTTGCAGAAAATTTACTATCTAAAAATACAAACGATAAGGCTGTAACTTTTGTTAGCGAAAATGGTTTTAGAGAGGTAAGATCATGGAAGCAGTTAAACAATAATGTTCAAGATTTAGCTAATTTTTTTAAAGAAATTGGAATTCAACAAAATGATCGAATTGCCGCTTATATGCCAAATCAAATAGAAACAGTTGAGTGTTTTTTAGCAACATGCGGTATAGGTGCAATTTGGTCTTCATGTTCTCCCGATTTTGGAGCGGTTGGTTTAATTGAAAGATTTTCACAAATAAAACCAAAGATATTAATTATTACGGATAGATATTATTACAACGGTAAAGAAATTAACATATTAGAAAGATTGCCAATTATATTAAAAAAAATTAATTCTATAAAAACGGTATTGATTTATAACTATCCTGGAAAAAAACTACTGAAAATAAAAAAAGTTAAAAATGTTAAAATTTATAGTTATAAAAATATAAATAAAAATAAATTAATAATTAAATTTAAAAAATTTGATTTTAATAAAGACCTTGCAATTTTATATTCTAGTGGAACAACAGGAAAGCCAAAATGTATTTGCCATAGATCAGGTGGTGTTTTGCTTCAGCATTTAAAAGAACATCAACTACATTGTGAAATAAAACCTGGTGATAATATTTTTTATTTTACTACATGTGGATGGATGATGTGGAACTGGTTAGTTAGTGCACTTGCATCTAAAGCTTCAATTGTTTTGTTTGATGGTTTTCCAATGTATAAAAATAATGATCTATTATTTAAAATAGCAAATAGAGAAAAGATCAGTCTTTTCGGTGTTAGTGCCAAATATATAGATCAATTATGCAAGGTAAATTTGAATATTAAAGATAAGTATAAATTACATAATTTAAAAACTATATGCTCAACAGGCTCGCCTCTATCTTCCGAAAGTTTTGAATATATTTATAAAAAAGTAAAAAAAAATGTCCATTTGTCATCTATTTCTGGTGGAACAGATATTGTTTCATGTTTTGTTTTAGGAAATATTTATTCACCTGTTTATAAAGGTGAAATTCAAAATAATGGTTTGGGAATGAATGTTGATGTTTTTTCAGAAAGTGGAAAATCTCTTATAAATAAAAAAGGAGAATTAGTTTGCAAGTCACCCTTTCCTTCTATGCCAAAAAAATTTTGGAATGATCCAAATAACATTAAATATAAAAAAGCATATTTTTCAAAATTTAAGGAAATATGGCATCATGGCGACTATGCTGAAAAAAGAAGTAATGGTGGTTATGTAATTTATGGAAGATCTGATGCAACTTTAAATCCTGGTGGAGTTAGACTTGGAACTGCGGAGATTTATTCAGTTGTAGAAAAATTTAAAAATATAAAAGAATCAATAGTTGTATCACAAGCCTGGGATAATGATGTTAGGATTATATTGTTCCTAGTTTTAAATAAGCCAAAATCATTAGATGGTTTATTAATTCAAAAATTAAAAAAAACAATTAGATCAGAAGCATCTCCAAGACATGTCCCAGCCAAAATTTTAGAAGTAAGTGATATTCCTAGAACAAAAAATGGTAAGATTGTAGAACTAGCTGTTAAAAAAATAATCGAAGGAAATAAAATTAAAAATATTCAGGCATTGGCAAACCCAGAAGTTTTAAAACAATATGAAAATATACAAGAATTAAAAAATTAATGATTAAAGATAAGATAAAAAACTTAAATTTATCAGCTACTTTAAAAATAAATGAAATATGTAAAAATTTAGAAACAGAAGGAAAAGATATTATAAAGTTTGGTTTTGGACAGTCGCCCTTTCCCGTTCCTGATATAGTCGTTGAAGAACTAAAAAGAAATGCACACAAAAAAAATTATCTACCTATACAAGGGCTTATTGAATTAAGAGAAGCTATTGCAAAATACGAGTCAAAAAAAAAAGGTAAAAATTTTACATCAGATCAAATAATTGTTGGCCCAGGCTCAAAGGAACTTATGTTTTTACTGCATATATGTTTTGATGGAGAGGTAATACTTCCAACACCAAGTTGGGTTTCTTATAAACCTCAATCTATAATAGCAAATAATAAATTTCACTGGATAGAAACTAAAGCAGAAAATAACTGGTATCCTTCAGCTGAAAGTATTGAAAAGTTAATTTTAAAAAATAAAAATAAAAAATATTTGTTAATTTTAAATTCACCCAATAATCCTTCTGGACAAGTATGTAAAAATTTAGTGGCAATAAGTGAAGTTATAAAAAAATATCAAATTGTTGTATTATCTGATGAAATTTATTCAGAATTAACTTTTGAAGAAAGTTATGAATCAATTTCAAAATATTGTTCACATAATGTTATTATAAGTAATGGACTTAGTAAATGGTGTGGAGCAGGTGGTTGGAGACTTGGATATTTCATAATTCCTGACGAGCTGACCAATTTAAAAAATTCTATAAAAGTTTTATCTAGTGAAACTTTCTCATCTGTTAGTGCTCCAATACAATATGCAGCTATATCGGCATTCAAAAATGATCACAGTGATTATATTTTAAAGTCAAAAAATATTTTAAAAGGAATAGGTGAATATGTTCATCAAAATTTAAAATCGAACAACGTTATTATGAATAAACCAATGGGTGGCTTTTATTTAATGCCAGAATTTTTAAATAAAAGATTTAAATCATCATCAGAAATGTGTGCTGACTTATTAAATAAAAAATATGTAGCAATTTTACCAGGATCTGATTTTGGTTTTTTACATGATAAAATGATTGCAAGATTAAGTTATACAGATTTTGATGGAAATAATTTTATGTCAAAAATAAATTCAGATACAAATATTGATGAAAGTGCCATTAAAAGATTTGCTCCTAATATAGCTGAAGGAATATCAAGAATTAAAGATTGGGCTGAAAAAGCCTGATATATATTAGAATTATTCTAATAAAAGTTCTGGACAATCAAAATTAAATTTGTTTCAATTATTCATTATAATTAATCAAGGAGAGGGAAAATGAAAAAAATATTATCTACCCTATCGAGCACTCTCATTCTTTTTGCGGCATTATTTTCTTTTAATAATGTAGCTAAGTCTGCAGAGTTTTTTACGATAGGTACAGGTGGACCTACAGGAGTGTATTTCCAAACAGGAAATGCAATTTGTAAAATGTTACACAAATCGGCAATTAGTGCAGAACATGGTAGAAAAAAAGGAATGACAGGCAAAGCTTATAGATGTACAGCGCCTTCTACTGGGGGATCAAACTATAATATTGGGCAAATTGCAGATGGTGAATTTCAATTCGGAGTAGCGCAGTCAGATTGGCAATTTCATGCATATAACGGTTCAAGCAAGTGGGAGGGAAAACAATATAGTAATTTAAGAGCAGTTTTTTCAGTTCACAATGAACCTTTTCAAATTTGGGCTAGAAAAAAAGCAAAAGTAAAAGATTTTGCTGGCCTTAAAGGTAAGACTGTAAACATAGGTAACCCTGGTTCTGGTCAAAGAGGAACAATGGAAGTACTTATGAAAGCAATGGGAGTTGATAATGGATATTTTAAAGGAGTTACAGAATTAACTTCATCTGAGCAGGTAAAAGCTTTATGTGATGGAAAAATAGATGCTTATGGTTATTCAGTTGGATTTCCAAATGGAGCTATGGAACAAGCGGCAACTTGTAAAGCAAAAGCATTACCTATTAATCTTACTGGTTCTGAAGTTCAAGGTTTAATAGATGGTGCACCTTATTATGCGGCAGCTACAATACCTGCTAAAACTTACACAGGACAGAAAAAAGATGTAACTACTTTTGGTGTTAAAGCAACTGTTGTAACTAGTGCAGATGTTAGTGAAGATCTTGTTTATCAAGTTACTAAAGCAGTTTTTGAAAATTTTGATGCTTTCAGAAACCAACATCCTGCTTTTGGACCTTTGGAAAAGAAAAATATGATTTCTGATGGTTTATCGGCACCATTACATCCAGGAGCAATTAAATACTATAAAGAAGCTGGATTAATGTAATACATATTAATTTAATTTAAATTAAAAAGGCCCAATATATTTGTTGGGCCTTTTTTTTGTAGTATTATCCATATCATTAATGAATGAAAATAATTTAAATATTAAGTCTAAAATTCAAGAAGATTTATCGCCAACTAGAAATCTTAGTGGTTTACATTTAAAAATTGTTGCTGCAATTGCAATTCTTTGGTCCTTGTTCCAGCTTTGGTATGCATCACCGTTTCCATTTTGGTTTAATATTGGGATGTTTAAAGGTTTACCAGCAAGAGCAATTCATTTAGGTTTTGCATTATTGCTTGCATTTCTAATATTTCCATATTCAAGAGGAAAAAAAATATCAATTATTGACATTCTTATAAGTATAATTGCAACTTTTTGTTGTCTGTATATTTATTTTTTTTATGATCAACTAGTTGATAGAGGTGGCATTCTTTTAAAAATTACTTTAGGTGATAATATTATAGTTCCGATTGAATTAATAATTGGAATATTTGGGATTTTAATATTACTTGAAGCCACAAGAAGAGTTATTGGTTTACCTTTAGTTATAATTGCAATTTGTTTTTTATTATTTTCTTATTTTGGAAAATATGCTCCAGATATAATATCTCATGGTGGACTTTCATTAAAAAGACTTGTCGGATTTCAATGGTTTGATCAAGAAGCTATATTTGGAATCCCAATTGGTGTTTCGGTTGATTTTATATTTTTATTTGTTTTATTTGGAGCCCTTTTAGAAACGGCTGGAGGTGGAAAATATTTTTTAGATCTAGCATTTGCAATGGTTGGAAAAATGCGAGGTGGGCCTGCAAAAGCTGCCATTTTAGGTTCTGGGATGACAGGATTAATTTCTGGATCTTCCATAGCAAACACAGTCACAACAGGAACTTTTACAATTCCAATAATGAAAAACACGGGCTTTTCAAAAGAAAAAGCAGGAGCAATAGAAGTTTCATCTTCGGTAAATGGCCAGATAATGCCACCTGTAATGGGAGCAGCAGCATTTGTTATGTCAAGTTTTATTGGAGTTACTTATTTTGAGGTTGTTAAACATGCATTTTTACCAGCTGTAATTTCTTATATAGCTTTATTTTATATTTCTCACCTTGAAGCTTTGAAGTTAAATTTGAAAGGAATGAATGATGAAGATGTTCCAAATTTAAAAAAAACATTTTTGTCAGGACTTCATTTTTTAATACCAATATTTGTATTGATATATCTACTAGTTTATTTAAGATTTACTGCTTCATATTCTATATTTTATGCAACATTATCTTTAGTACTAGTTAATTTGATTAACAAATTAATCAAAGAGACAAATTTTAATAAAGGATTAATACTTTGGTATAACCAAACCATAGTTGGCTTTCAGAAAGGTGCAATTAATATGGTTGGAGTTGGTATTGCAATTGCCACTGCAGGTGTAATTGTGGGGGCGGTTGGCTCAACGGGTTTAAGTACAAATTTAATTATTGTTATTGAATCTATTGCAAAAGATAATGTTATGATATTATTATTTTTAACAATAATTTTATGTTTGTTGTTAGGAATGGGTCTTCCAACAACAGCTAATTATGTAGTTGTTGCATCATTAATGGCAACTGTATTAGTTGATGTTGGAAATGCTTCAGGATTTATATTTCCTTTAATTGCAGTTCATTTATTCGTTTTTTATTTTGGTTTAATGGCCGATGTCACACCACCTGTTGGTTTAGCATCATATGCTGCAGCTGCAATTTCAGGAGGAGATCCTCTAAAAACAGGCGTTCAAGCTTTCTGGTACAGCTTAAGAACCGGAATCCTTCCAATAGTATTTTTATTTAATCATGAATTACTCTTGATAGGAATAGAAAATATTTGGCATGCAATCCTTGTAATTATAACCTCATTAATTGGTATTTTAGTTTTTACCGCAGCAACACAAGCGTGGTTTATTAATAAATTGAAATGGTATGAAATTATAGTTTTTCTTTTTATTTCTATTTCTTTTCTTTCACCAGAGTTTGTATTAAATAAATTTTATCCAAAATATAACTATTTAGATTTAAATCAAATTGAAAGATCAATTCTAGATCCAAATATAGAAACAAGAATAAAGGTTACAAGAGTAAGTGAATATGGAGAAAGGTATAAATTATTTGTAATTGAAAAAAATACTTTTGAAAAAGAATTTAATTTAGAAGAATATGGAATAAGTTTATTGAAAGAAAATGATAAAATTATAGTTGATACTGTTAAGTGGAATGGATTGGCGAAAAAGTCTGGAATAGATATTGGTGATTATATTACTGAATTTAAAACTGAAAATTCTAATCGACCTGATAAAAAAATAATATATCCATTTGCATTTTTACTATTATTAATTTTTGGTTTTTTAAATAAGAGAAAAGCTAATTAACCACCAAATCCTGCATTAGGTAGAGGCTTTTTTAAAATCTTCCATATACCCGATGCAGTAGCAATTAATTTACCTTTGGACTCTAAATGACAGATTAAAAACACCATACTTTTTGTTTTTTTTTGTATTTTTGTAAATCCAATAATTTCATCTCCTAGAACTGTGAAACCTATAAATTTTACATCTAGAGAAATAGTAACACATGGCATTCCGTTAGTTGATTTATGAGCACCTGTGCCAGCTCCCGCATCAATTATAGAAGCTAAATAACCTCCATGAGTAATCCCCGACATATTTAAGTGATTTTTATCAATTTTAGTTTTGAACTCATATTCATTTTGAGAGATTTCTCTAAATAATAATCCCCCGTTATGTTTCATAAAGCCAGGTTTAATACTTATTTGTTCAAAGTCTTTAGACATTAAATTAATACAGTGATCAGAATTAATACTATAATTACTAAAAAAAAGAAATATATTACGGCTTTTTGCAAAGACATTTTCATTTACCTCTTTATATGGTGCGCCTGCTAGGATTTGAACCCAGAACCTCCTGGTCCGTAGCCAAGCGCTCTATCCAATTGAGCTACAGGCGCAATTTATTTAACTATTTTAATTATATTTTTAATGTAAATTATTAATTTAGCAATTATTGTGTATATATAATCATTATAAATGAGTTTAGAATTATTAGTTCCAGATATAGGTGACTTTGAAGAGGTAGAGATAATAGAGTTATTAGTTAAAAAAGGACAAAAAATCAATAAAAATGATCCAATTGTAACTTTGGAAAGTGACAAATCTAGTGTGGAAGTTCCTTCAACACATAAAGGTGAAGTTGAAAATATTAGTATTAAAGTTGGAGATAAAGTTTCTAAAGGAGATTTATTATTGACTTTGTCATCAAGTGAAGAGCAGAGTAGTCAAAAAATACCTCCTGTTACAGAAAAAATTATTCAAGAAGCTGAAGGTATATTACAAAAAAATAAAAATGAGATTGAAAATGAAGATAAAAAAGTTTTACCACCAAAATTAAAAACCGAATCTAAAATTGTAGTTAACAATAATGATATTGATCCACTTGAAACAAAAGATTGGTTGGAGTCTATTTCTGCTGTTATTAAAAAAGATGGAAAACATAGAGCACAATTTTTAATAAAAGAATTAATTGAACATTCATATAAAGAGGGGTCAGATTTTGTTTTGTCTAGAAATACACCTTACATAAATACCATTTCTCCCGAAGAAGAAAAAAAGTCTCCTGGAGATCAAAACATAGAGCGCAGATTGAGATCGCTAATTAGATGGAATGCTGCGGCAATGGTAGTTAGAGCAAATAAAAAATTTCCAGAATTAGGTGGCCATATAGGAACATTTGCTTCTGCAGCAACGTTATATGACGTGGGTATGAATCACTTTTGGAGAGCTAAAAATAATAAGTTTGGTGGAGATTTGATTTATTTTCAAGGTCATAGTGCACCAGGAATGTATGCCAGAGCATTTTTAGAAGGAAGATTGACTGAAAAACAATT
>MDSV01149967.1_pt1 | contig 11407 bp, 19 predicted proteins | sample 810851 | NCBI WGS metagenome assembly MDSV01 (sample SAMN05326640, study PRJNA326480) | marine metagenome | isolation source: seawater | place: Atlantic Ocean: North East | collected 2012 | reverse complement strand
GTACTATCACCACAATACGGACATGAGAGGTTGAATTGGTTGTTCTTCTCTTTGAAGTTACGAAACCTATTCGACATCAACATTACATACTTACGATCGATGTATTCCAACTATATCACTTTCTGTTTCGATCCATACGCGAGCACCACACGAGAGAGGCTTATCTGGACTATACACTATCTTGCAAGGCCCGTCAACCTCTATCTCATGATAATACTCATTAGACTTTGATGTCTTTACAGTCAAGACTGGATTGCGTTCTCCAGTCTTGTGGTTCTTCCGTACGACATGCATGTTGACATGTATACGTTTCTTCAAAGTCCAAGTACCTTATGAGCCTTTAGCTCTCTGCCTGGCTTGTAATGATTACGAAAGAAGTCAGCTACCTGACCCATATAGAAGGATACGTCACCTTCCATGTCTGCGGTCTCTTCAGCAGCTTCCTCAAATAGACGTGCTAGCTTAAATGTATCAATCTTCTCAGGTCCATCAAATGCAGCTGCACGGTAAGTCTTAGCTTTACGTTGGAACATATCAGTCTCCTATACCTTTCCTTATCACAGAGTTCATTATACACCAGGATACGTTTAGGTCAACAGCTAAGTATAATCTCTACTAAGAATATAATCTCTATATGGAAACCCAGATGTTCTTAGATATGGTTTGTACTCTGGGTCTCTTAGGTTCTTTGGATTGAGGATCTGGAGTAAATAGTATCTTGGTACATCCCCACCATTTATGAATGTATGACGTACTAAGTTGTTTACAAGATACCCTTTGCCAGGTTTAGGAGTAAATGCATATGCTTTATCGTTATCTAATTTGAATATGAATGAGCAGTCATCGTTAGTAATGACAGGTATTTGAAAACCAATAGCTTTGTCTGTATGCCAGTTGTAACAACTACGAGGCTCCATCCTTGCATATGTGCCTCCTATCAATTTGTATTTTTCTTTAACTTCTTGGTAATATGTACCATGTCTGAGATGGTAAGGCATATCTCTTAGACGAGCTCTTTTACCTCTTGTGGCACCCTGGTATCTGTCTTCTTGTCTATTCTCAGCAGCATCTTTCCATGCAAGAGCTACTTCGCTATCAGTATCATCTGCATCTTGAAAGTCAAACCATGGTAGGTTATCATACATTGTATCAAGATCGTGCTTTAACTGATCCACATCTAAATCACAGAACTCTTCAAATAACCATTCAGGCTTAACGCCGTTTATTGTTCCGTATTCCATTCTTCTTCACTTTCGGTTTGTATGCCCATCTACCCATAAAAAATCCACAAAAATATATAAAGATGATCGATCCAGTTATGATTAATAAATCAGCAATCATCTAAATAGTTTAGCTACATCAGAGTTACCCATGATTATACCAATAACCAAAGCTCCTCCTAGTAAAATCCACCTCCACTTCTCAAGGCCTTCAATCTTTTTCATTATCTCATCTCGTAAATCACCTATGCGGGCATGTAATTTATCGATCTGATCATAGTATTGTCTGTTTACTTCATCTTGTTGATCTAATTTTGTTTCATGAACTACTAGCACTTGCTTGATGTCATTACTGACATCTGTCAACCTTTCAATAGCTGCATCCAGCCGTTGATAAAGTTTACTTTCATCCATGTTTGTTACTTTCTACGTACTCTACTAGATGTTCCAGGTCATTGATTCTTTGTTCCAATTCAACTATCCTTTTAGATAAAGCAGGAAACTTCTTTAGTCTTTCTTTCTCATCAGTGAGAATCTTTAATCCATATCTATTGTTTGCCCATGTGTATACATTGTCCATTTTAGCATAAAACCAGATACCCATTTTAGTATCACGGAACCAGCTATCTGTTGCACCTCCAACAATACTTCCAGCAATTGCTAATATTAACCAAGTCCACATATTCTAATCTCCTATAAACACGTCTGGGGAACCTCCAGCTGTTGCTGGAGCACAATGAGCTCCTCCTAGTGGAGGGCATAAATTATCTGCAGCTGCATTATCTGGTGTGTGGTTTACACACAATATACCACCAACAAATACATTCTTACATGCAGCAATAAGATTACCTGCTCCATGAGTATTTGGATCACCATTAACTGATTGTAGAAGACTATTGATAAACACAGTGCTTTGTCCTTCTACAATTGTGGTTGCTCCACAAGTTCTTGGGTCCGTATCTCTATGTGTGGCAGGCATTAACTGTTTTCTTTCCAGTGGCGGTAGGTCGCATACGCGTATTTATCTATAGAGTGATCTCTTATAGAATCAAAAAATTCTAATTTACGCCATGCAGCCCAATGACCTCTGAATTTATCTTTGATCTTTTGCCAAGGTGTAAGATTCCTTATGTTACCATAGTGGTTGATATATACAACTTCACCAGCATGTCTATATCCAGCTAATGCTGGAGGAACTGTTGGTACCATATCATTGTTGTTTACCACTCTATATAACTCAATTGGATACTTATTACAATATTCTATATTACCAGCTCTAGGAGCTCCATATGTATACACTATTGGTGGTCTCATTGGTCGACAGAATGTACTATACAATGTTGCCATGGCACCACCTAATGAGTGACCAGTAATGTAAACTTGCTTATTTGTTTGATAGATGTGTTTTGTAAGTACATCTGCTAACTTCCATACCTCAATCATAAACCCTCTATGTACTTTACCTTCACCTCTATGGTATGTTTTAAGAAACTTTAAGTCTGCTTTAATGTCAGAGAACTCTTTAGGCTCTGTTCCTCTGAATGCAACAATTATATGGTTATCATTTTCTAACAGATAGCATTGAGCTCCATCCTCTTCAAAGAAATAAGATTTATATCCTAATTTCCCCCAATGTGGACTAGCTTTACCAGGATCTCTATATGCTAACAGACTTATTACTGCAAAGAAGTAGTTACAATAGCTACTGCTTTCCAAGGTCCCAGAACCTAAGGACTCTAACAAAACCTTTGTTTCCGACATCTTTAGCCTTCTTCCTCGCTTCTTGTTGTTTTTGTTGTTCTTCGTTGTGCGAGTCAATGGTTTCTTTTTGTCTATCATGGTATTTCTTATACGCACCAATTATTGCTTCTTGTTGTCTCACTAGTGCCAATATCTTAGCCATATTGACTGTTATGTTCTCGTACCCTTTATCGTTAAGACCAAAGATTACTTGATCATAACCTTTCTTCTCAAGTTCTGCAAAGACAGCCTCTGCGTTCTCTTTATTTACCACATACCATTCTACTGGATCCAGTTTAAGAGGATCCACATCTGGTAGAACTAATGGTACCTGCTTAACAGGAGATACCTTAACTTCTAATGGCTTAACGGACGAGCACCCTCCGAGGATTAGCAACCCCAGGACACATGTTATTAAGCTGACTTGGCTTAGTCGCATTTTGTTCTTTCTCCGTCAATGGCTGGCCAGACATTATTTCAAAACACCTGAATGTATTGACCGTACCTTTGTTGATGATTCTTTTGATAGGTTTAGCTTTAGAGATACCCATCTTACCAAGGTCTCTTGAACCTAACAACTTACTTTGTTTATTGAATTTACCTCTGATTTCATCTACTTGCTTACGTGTCTCAGCTAATCTTTTCTGAGTATCAACCGCAATGTCTTGTGCAAGAGTAAGATCAGCTTCCATCTGTTTGATGGCTTCCTTTTGGACCTTAGTAGCAGTTTCTAACTTAGCGTTATTCTCGTGCAGTATGGCCATTTTCTTTTGGGTGTCGTTATAATACCAATAGCCTAAACCAGCCATTGCTGCCATAAGGACACCCATCATCAAAGCAATCTTTAGTCCCATTGATTATTCCTCGCAATGAATGCAAGGCACCTCTTCTGTACATATACAGGGGTCACAATCACAATCAGGATTTCTACATAGATCGTTTTCGCACATTTCTATTTCCTCATACTTGATAGTGGATTATTCAATGCCTTCTTAATTTTATCATTAACATCATTATTTAGGTCTTTCATTTTCTTTGTTAGAGTGTCATCCATACTATCCATTCTATTCTGTATTCGTTCTCTAATCTTATCATTTCTGTCATTCTCTTTGTCAATCATTTGACGAGTAGAGTCTTGAATACTTTTGACTCTTTTCTCTATAGATTCTACAATAGCTTCTGTTCTCATTATCTCAGCTTTCAAATCACCTTTGATGTCTCTTGTATAGGTAATTGCATCATCTAGTTTAGTCTCAAGAACTTTGTTCTCAGCTTTGATTGCATCTACATCAATATTTGCAATAACTTCTTTCATATCCATGTAGTCTTTATAGAACTCGAAGCCAGCCCACAAGCCACCAGCTAGTGTACCAAGAACTGGTAGTACTAATAATAACTTTCCTCCTTTAATCTTAGCTCCAGCAATTTCTACTTCAGCCATTTGATTACTCCTTGTATTGTAAGTTTACTAATGCATCATGAGCTTGATCTGATCCTTGAATCAAAGCATAAGCTGCATAGTTATTATCGTTGAATTGTGCATCAGGTAACGTCTTTGTAACATCGTAAAAACTCACATCAGCCAATTGTCGGCTTTGATCAAAGAAAGACCTTGTGTTTCCTAGTACTTGCATTATCACCAACTGTTTAAGTTGGTTACCACCTTCATATCTACCTTTGTCACCCATCTTCTTTATAATCTTTTTAGCGGCCTTGCTCTTAGCTTTCGCGACTCTCTTAGCCTTTGTCTCAGGTTTCTTAGCTTCTGCTTTAGCTTTTGGAGTATCTGGCTCTTTCTTGGTCTCTGCAGTTTGTGGTTTTTGATCTCTTGTATCCTGTGAAGTAGTATCCCGATCATTGGTTGTATCCTCTGTAGTCGTTTCTTTGACTTCAGCAGTTACCTCTCCGGCAACTTCTGCTTCTACTGTTTCTATCTCTTGATCACCGATTGTACCACTACTAGGAGCTTCTACTGTAGGAACTTCTATCTCAGGTGGAGCTTCTATTGTTGGCATTTCTATACTCATACTACCTGTGTCTGCAACTGGATTCTCAGCTACTTCTACTGGAGCTACTTCAACAGGTGCTACATCTATAACATTAACTGTTGGTGTAACTTCTGCAGTGACTTCATTTACAATATCTGTTGTTGATATTGCTTCAATGACTGGCACTTCTTCTATTTCAAATGTTGTAGCTACATTTACAATCTCTGAATTAGTAGTCTCTATAATCTGTGATAGTATAGTTTCTACTTGTTCATTTACTTGTGTTGTTATAACATCAACAGTAGAAGATGACACTATATCATTTACTGTTATCTGAGTACTAAATGCTATTGTCTCTAGTACTTGTGTACTAATTGCTCTGTTGATTTCGTTATAAATTAAATGAGTGAACGTATCGTTAAACCTTGGACCAAAGAATCCAGCAAAGAAACCAACATCAATACCTTCTAGTGTTAATTTACCGTTGTCCCAAGTGTTACCAGAATTGATATGAAGTGTTCCAGATTGTACCGTATTTGTTACATCACTACCAGTAATAGTTTGTGTGCCTAATACAGTACCATCTGCAGCCTTAATGTCTAGTTTTATTGACCAATCATCAGGTGTTGATGCTCCAGGAGCGTTACCAATAGTATTATCAAAAGTATTGTTAACTTTAGCTCCAAATACAAACGAAGCGCCTTGACCCCTTTCTTCTGCATTGATATTGTGTCCTCTGTCTGAAAAATCTTCTACGTTAAATATCTGTGATATTCTACCAGTAGCAAATGATGTCTTATATCCTTGAGTAGGACTAAATGCACAACCACTACCTCCACACGCTTCAATATCCCATCCAACACTAGATCCTCCTCCTTGTGCATTTTTAAACTGAGGTGTAGTTATAACATTTGTGGATAACGTAGGAACAACTGTAGTTGTTGTTATCTCATTCGTAGTTGTGGTAGTCGTAGGAGTAGTAACAGTTGTTGTTTGTGGTGTTGAAACAGTCGTCGTAGTAGGTGTTGATGTGGTGGTTGTAGTAGTAGTTGTTCTTGTAGTAGTGACGGGTGTTGTTGTTACTGTTGTTGTAGGAGTAACAGTAGTTGTGGTAACAGGTGTAGTTGTTGTTATCTCTGTCGATGTGACTTCTGTTGTAGGAGTTCCATTTACAGATGTTGATGTAGGATCTCCATTGGTAGTGACACTAGTTGGTGTACCGGTATTGACTACATCATTAACAGACGTTGTAGAAGTAACAGTTGGGGATCCTGTTGATGTACTTGTTGATCCAGCACCATTGGATACAGTAGTACTAGGATTCCCAACTGTTGTAGTAGTTTGAGTACCAGTTATAGCAGTACCTGATTGAACCGTATTAGACTGAAACCCTTGCTGAGCAAAGGCAGAGTTAATCGCCCCAATAAGGATCAGTGCAACTATCTGTATAAGGGTCGTACGTTTCCCCATTTTCGCATCCTTGTTTGCTCTTCTTTGGTTCTGCTTTATACTGAGTTTCTTCTTTATTTGGCCTTAATATTTCTATTGTAGGCTTTTCAGGCTGTACTGGAGCTCCATGCTTATCCCATTCAGCCTTAGCTTCTTCACCTATTTTACCTTTGTATGGACATGGAGTACCAGCCATTTCCATTGCCTCAAACACTCTTGCATCCTGACAGAGTAATGACACAGCTGCTACTTTCATTCCCATTCCAAATAGGGATCTGGCTAACTTAATTCGTTCACAATTTTCATCTGTTATGGATATGCCTGCTGCAACGCCGAACAGCGATGTTTGCATAGCCCCGGTTAAACCTAGCTTACATACATCGCTGTTGTTAATTACGACACTTGGTGCCGAAGCAGTTGGTGGCGTTTTATCAGTTACCACTGTAGAAGATACGGTATTGGTATCTGCATAAGCATTTTGTAAAGACATAACAAAGAACAGCAGCACTCCAAAGAGTACCTTTTTCATTGTCCTTTTATCCTTCTTAGACTCTATTTGTCTTTCAGAGTATTAAATAATTCAAATAGCATACGTACTTTTTCTTCTAGTACGCCTAGCTTACACCATACAACCGCAGAAAAGAATACTACGGCACCAACTCCAACCACAACTTCAAAATATTGGTTAAAAAAATTCAACTCGGCTGATACGCTTTCCATTTAAATCTCCTAATAGCTTTGGAAATCATATCAAACCATCTTCTATTAGTCCTCCTTAGTTAGGATTGTCCAAGCACCCCAAACAATTGCTGCATAAGCAGCCCATTTTGCGAAGGGACCAAGTAATAGTACGACAAGGCCAGTACCTATTAAAGCAGCTCCGTCCCAAGACGTACGCTCTACTGTTCTTGCTTTTACCCAATCTAACATGAGTATCTCCTTTATATAGTTTAAAACTCAGGAAACACTTTGCCGTCTGACTAATTTTCTTTGTTTTTTCTTAGTCATCCAACTTACTCCTGTGTCTCCTGTTCCTACCACGGCTGCTCCTGTAGCATTAGTTGGAGCATCCTCAATGAACTGTCTGAACTTCATGAATCTTTCATTTCTAAGTTCATGTACGTACTTTAGATAGTTTACATCTTCAGATAGTACTTGCTCTTCAGACTTGGTTTCATCGTATTCCCTGATCAACCACAGAGCAGCTGCATAACTTGCAATCTTACTCTTACCTAGTGGGACTTTCCCTAACAATCTCTTCAACTTCAATATCATTACATCAAATACTTTTAGAGATTGATTTTGTTTAAAATCTCTCTTATTCTTTGGTATTAGTATATTACCATCTTTGTCTATAACACCTTGCTTATAGGCATCCCATCTAGTAAATGGCATTGCCAGCCTCTTTAGAAACTGGTATACCATAAAGATATCTACTGCACCTGTGCTAGCCATTTCTTATATCTCTTAACCTGTTTACAATCTTATCATCTATATTTATATCAGCAGTAAAGTATACTTTGTCTCCTACATCCACTCTTTCTTTAAGAATAGACAGCATTAATAAGAAAGGTTTAAGATAGTGGAGGTATTCTGGTAATCTGAGAAACAACATCTTTACAGCTGCTTCTGGGCCGAACACATTGGTTAGTACTACAATGTGGTTTAGTATAAGCCTTTCTTTTAGCTCACCTGATTCAGAATATTTATTAAACAATCGTTTAATATATTTAAACTTTTTTAAATCATCATAAAACTCTTCTTCACTTTGCAACTGAGGGTTATCATAGTGTTTTGCTGCATAAAGAAGAAATGTTTCCTCAGTCAAATTTTTCATATGTTATGCTACATCCATTGTCCCTGCTAAGTTAGAACCAGTTGGGTTCCCACTCTTACTTATAAGGGCCCAATGATCACCAGTCCAGATTAACATAATAGTCTCACCATCAGTCTGGAATGTATACGTATCACCTGCTCCAAGAGTACTAGCAACTTCTACACTTGTCGTTGCATTAGTGTGGTAAGCTGTAATAATCTTTATCTGTCCCATATTAGCTGAGTTAGCCAATGTAGCTACAACTTCACCTGATCCACCTTGTAATATTGTAAGTGGTATATGTGTAGATACTGCACCATTGGATGTAATATATTCGTGTCCAATAGTAAGTCCACCTTCAAGATCAGTATTTGCAGTTGCTGTTAAGTTTGTAAATGTACCAACAGCTTGTGAAGAAGTACCAACGTCTACACCTTGTAAATGTCCTCCTGTAGCATATATTGTAGCAGGAGTTGTAGCACCTATAGTTACATTATCTATTGTACCACCGTTAATGTCAGCAGTAGCAGCAGTTAGGTCAGCAATACTTACTGCACCTCCATCAGATATAGTAATGGCATCATCACCATCAGTAAACTCAATGAGAGGTGTTTGTACTGAAGTTGTACCTTTAACAGTAGTACCAGTTACAGTAGTAGCCGTAACAGCAGATGCATTAACTACACCGTTTTGCACATTAGCAAGGGTGATTTCTGCATTAGCAAACTTAACATTTGCTGTTACGTTACTAAAGAAAGTGTTAACAGATACCTTCTGGGTATTGGCAGTCCCTGCAGTGTTAGACACTAACACAAGGACATCAGCGTTTGCAGGGGCTACTCCAGCACCCAGACCGGTAATCTTTGGCATACTATTATCCTAACACAACACCAGTTAATACTTCACGTGATCCACTACTAGAACCAGCAGTAGTTGTAAGACAGGCTGTTGTTGAACCAGTCTTATTGATAGCTGTATCCCAGACTTCACTGGATCCATCAACACCTGCAGCAGCACTACCACCAGCGTGGTCAGCGTCACAAACAGCAGCCGTTGTTCCGTTTGCATCAACAACAGCAGAAGAACCATCAGTTCTCATAGCATACGTTGCATCAGCACCAGCAATGTAGTCACCGGCTGCACCAGCAGCAGGAATTCTACCTCTCATTGTGATCGCATTTGTACCAGAACCACTGAAATATTGCATCTTCATGTCTTCTCGTTTTGTCATGTCTGTGACTTTGACAATGTGGAAGTCGACAACAAGTTTGTTTGATGTTACGTTATCAGCTGTTCTAGTAGCAGACGTGACTGTGACTGCCTCATCGAATGTGTATACAACATCAAAGTCTGCAGACCCATCGTGTGCATATGTTCCAGCTGTAAAGTCAACTGATAAGAGGTTTGGTGCACCCAATGTGGATGACAAGTTACCAATTGCAACCAAGATTTCTGGTTGTGCATCAGCATTATCGTTACCACTGGCACCAGTGCCAGCAGCCATTTCCCAACCACGAGTTGTGGCGAGAACATTTTCTCTAGCTCCAGGACCGTCTGCCGCATCTGAAACGTCTACGACGAATTTGGGCCTGGATGCCTCAGAGGTTGATTTTCCCCATAAAGCCATTAGTTTTCTCCTTGTGTTATAGTCTTTAAGTATTTAGATGTTTTCATTAACTTCAATCTACCAGTATCGTCAGTTACTCTATCAGTATCTGGTACTGCCTTGGCTTTCTTTCGACGTTTTGGTTTCTTATTCAAATTTGCCATTAATTATAATGTCCTGACGTTGATTGGGTGCCATGTCTTTTGAACTGTGTAGCATCCATAGAACTTATTCCACTCTTCTTTTCAGCTGCAGGACTCTTACTCAAGTCACCACCTTTGGCAACATGCTTCAACGCATCGTGAGAGTGGTCCATATGTTTTTGCAACTCATTTTTCTCAGCTGGCTTAGACTTATTGTATCTTTGCAAAGCTGCACTGGCTGTACCTGGTGAAACTTTGTCTTTACTTTTACCACCTTGGAAATGTACTCCTTCATGGTTCTTACCAACTGAAACAACTTTACGAAGTTGCATTACAATGTGCTCTGGTCCTTCTTTTTCTGTCTTAGTTACTCTGTGACCAGATCTTTCACTTTCTCCAACTTTTGCTCCACCACCTTTGCGAGGAGCTTCTGAGATTGTTTCTTCTTGTACGATATCTTCCGCAGCTTCAATCTCCTCAATCTCCAATTCATTGAAATAGAACTCCCCTGGTCCAAGATCCTCTGCAGAATATCCTTCAGAAGCAGCGGCTTGTCTGCCACCTTTTTCTTGAGCTTGATCAGCTTCTCCTTTACGATAAAACTTCTTAGCAACAGACATCATTTTGGCTGCAGCTTCCTTACTACCAGATTGTTGAGCTTGTTTAGCTTTCATGTAATAGTGTTTAGCTAGCTGAGAGGCTTGTGCAGAACTTCTTACTTTTTCATCTCCTGCATCTTCACTAACAGTAGCAACACCAGCACTAGAGTTCAGCTTCTTGCCACCAAGTGCATCTGTCTCAGGACATTTGCCTTTGGCTGACATTTCGTGAGCTTCTTGTGAGATTAACTTACCAAGTTCGTACTCAACTTCTTCTTGTTTGCTGATAGCTTTAGAGATAGCTTTTCGTCTCTTCTTCAAGTACTTGTCTGACTTATCGTGGTCACCATCATTATCAATATCTTTGTCTTCTTGACCAACTGGGTCAAGAGCTTCGTTTTGATTGACGGAACCATTTTGTGGTACAGACTTTTGTTTCTTACCAAGGTTACCCATGTTGCTAGGCTTATCTTGATTGACACTACTACCCTGAGCCATGCCACCATTGTTCTTTCCAGCATTACGTTTCTTGAATCCTTCAAGACCAGAACCAGGCTCACCTAGTTGTGCTTGAGTAGCAATACGCTTCATGGCACCTTCTTTAACATGGCGGACTCTGATACCAGACTCTCTAGCATCATCCATCTCTGTATCAGAAAGTCTTTCACCAACTTTGACACCACCGTGTGCAGCTAGCTTCTTACCAACCTTATGCACTTTGTAGTGAGTTCCACCAGGCTCCATCTTAACATGCATTTCCATTGCTTCTGCAATTGCATCTTCTTCAACATCATCATCATGAGGAATTGTATTTCCATCAGCATCTTTTTGATGATGTTCAGCGTG
>MDSV01070199.1_pt1 | contig 11407 bp, 9 predicted proteins | sample 810851 | NCBI WGS metagenome assembly MDSV01 (sample SAMN05326640, study PRJNA326480) | marine metagenome | isolation source: seawater | place: Atlantic Ocean: North East | collected 2012 | reverse complement strand
GAATAGTTGCAGGATCTGAAGTAGTATCAGTGAATTCCATAGGAACTGCTTCACCATAACCTTCACATCTATCAACAAGAGCAGTATTGTATGCTTCTTGAATCATACAAAGTGCTTTTGTAGCGCCTTCAGCTTTTGCTCTCTCACCAGCTTTTTGCCCAGCTAGATATTCTGGCTGACCAACGTGCATAAGTGCACCTAGCGCAGCAGAATTTTCTAAACCAGAGTTCATAGTAATAACTGGAACACCAGCAGCAACAGCAGCTTTAATTGCAGGGCCTAATGCATCTGGATCTGGTAAAGAAATTACCATACCGTCAGGCTGTGTAGCTGCAGCAGCTTGAATAGAGCTTGCCATATCAGCCATATCAGCAGATGGATTGTAAATATATTCAAAATCGGCTCCGATTGCACGAGCTGCATCTTCACCACCTTTTTGAACAACTGGCCAAAAAGGGTCTTTTCCTTCACCATGAGTTACCATAACGTATCTCTCAGCAAATGCAGAACTAGTAATAAAAACTAGAGCTACGATTGAAAGTAGAAATTTTTTCATATTTCCTCCTAAGTTGATTATTAATAATTAACAGTCAACTAATATTCAGGTGAAAATGTAAATCAAGAGTAAAGTAAAAAATGTTGTTAATGAATAAAATGTTTTCAAAAAATTTCGTAATTTTATAAAAAATTATAAATTTAATTTTTTTATTTTTTAGAGATTAAAATTATGAAAAGGTTAGTTAATCGATATTTTTATAGCACTGTGATATCTAAACCCCTTTTCTTTGTTTGCTCTTACCCTCATTATGTTCTTTTAAAGCTTTCTCTGTATTTTCGTTTGTTGCATTCATTAAAGTTGGACTTTCCCAAAATGCTGTTCCATCAAGCCATTCATATCCATGGGTCTCTATTACTATAACATATGTTTTATCGGACACCTTTGCTCTTTTAAATGCAGCCTCAAGTTCAGAAGTAGATTTTACAGTTTCTCCATTTGCTCCCATACTTTTAGCATGTGCTTCAAAGTCAACAAATTCTAAGTTTTTTGCTCTTGCTGATCTGAGATTACATATGTACTCTTTGCCACCCTTAGCTAACTGAAGTCTATTAATAACCATATGACCACCATTATCACAAACTACAATAATGAGCTTTTTATCATACAAAACAGAACTATAAATATCGCTATTATGTAAGAGATAAGAACCATCTCCAATAAAAACTATGGTCTCTTGATCTGGTTTAGCCATTTTAATTCCAAGTGCCCCTGATATTTCGTAGCCCATACAGCTGAAACCCCATTCTGTCTCAAAGGTATTAAGTTGTTTTGGTTTCCAGATTTGTACTACTTCTCCAACCAAACCTCCTGCAGCAGTCACTACTATATCTGATGGATCAGCGTTTCTATATACAGCTCCTACAGCATGTGCATATGATGGAATTTTTTGATTAGTAGGTCCACTTTCTTTTTTAACATATGTATCCCATGTTTTTTTTTCATCAATTGCTCTTTCATACCAAATTTGTGGCGCCTTCCAATCATCTAACTCTTCAGACAATTGCATCAAGCCAATTTTTGCATCACTAACTACTGGGGTAGCTCTGTGTTTAGTAGTATCAAATCTAGAAGTATTGATTGATACTAAGTTAAAATCTGGGTTTTGAAAATTTGTCCATGAACCTGTTGTAAAATCTGCTAATTTTGTTCCAACAGCAAGTGCTAAATCTGTATCTTTTGATAAATTATTTGAAGATCCTTCTCCTAAGCAACCGATTGCGCTTATATAATAAGGATCGTCATTAGTCATACAACCTATACCCATAACTGTTGATGTTACAGGAATATTATGTTTTTTTGCGAAAGCTGATAACTCTGATTCTGCTTCTGAATACAACACTCCTCCTCCAGAAATAATAATTGGTTTTTTTGATTTTTTAATTTTTTCAGCAGCACTCTTAATTTGATTTGGATCTGGATGAATTTTTCTAATTTGGTGAATTTTTTCTTCAAAAAAAACTTCAGGATAATCATAAACTTCGCCCTGAACATCTTGAGAAATGGAAATAGTAGCAGGTCCACAATCTGCAGGATCTAACATAACTTGAATAGCCTGAGGTAATGAAGATAAAATTTGCTCTGGTCTTGTAATACGATCAAAATATTTTGAAACAGATTTAAATGAGTCATTTTGAGTTTCAGTAGGGGAATTAAAATTTTCTACTTGTTGTAATACTGGGTCAGGAAAACGACTTGAAAAAGTATCACCGGGTAGTAAAAGAAGTGGTAAACGATTACTGAGTGCAACAGCTGCTGCTGTCACCATATTTGTTGATCCTGGACCAACTGATGAGGTGGCGATAAATATTTGTTTACGACGCATTGCTCTTGCATAACCAATTCCTGTTAAAGCCATATTTTGCTCATGGTGACCACGGTAACAAGGTAAATCAGATTGAAATTCTTCCATCGCTTGTCCTATGCAAGCAACATTACCATGTCCGTATATTCCAAATGCACCAGGAAATAATGGCACCTTCTTTCCATCAATAATTGTTTTTTGAGCAATTAAATACTTAAATAATGCGTGTGAGCAGGACAAGGTTAGTGTTTTCATAGAATTTAATATCAGTATGTATCTTAAATATTATTTTTTTTACTACAAATAAAAAATTATAATAGTTTTTTTTAGAAAAAAAATTCTATAATGATATTTACATATAATTCTAACAAAATTAATAAACTATGAAAGTTTCAGTAATTGGTGAAATTCATTCTTCTGGATGGGAAATATTAAATAAATCAAATTTTGAAGTTTTTGAGATAAATAATTTTGAACCAAATAATTTGAAAGAAGAGCTTAAAAATGTTGATGGCATACTTTTAAGAACATCTAAACTTGATGAAAATGTTCTGTCTCATTGTAAAAATCTTAAAATAATTGCAAGACATGGTGTTGGATACGACAACATAGATTATAATTACTTAAACAAAAATAAAATTGCATTAACTATTACTGGAACATCTAATGCCGTAACTGTTGCAGAGTATGTTCTAACTGCTTTTTTAAGCTTGGCGAGGAAAATAGAACTTTCTGATAAACTGGTTAAAACAGGTAAGTTTAAAGAAAAGAAAACTTTACCAGATTTTTTTGAAATATATCAAAAAAAAATTTTAATATGTGGTTTTGGGAGAATTGGAAAAGCTGTAGCAAAAAGATGTTTAGGGTTCGAAGCTAAGGTATATGTATATGATCCTTTTGTAAATGATAAAGAAATATTAAAAGCTAATTGTATTCCTATTGAAAAAAATGAGGGATTAAAAACAGCGGATTACATAACCCTTCATCTTCCCTTAAAGCAAAATACTAGAAATTTTATATCTACAAAAGAATTTGATGATATAAAAAATACAGCAATTATTGTTAATGCTTCTAGAGGTGGTATAATTAACGAAGAAGCCTTGATTGTTGCATTAAAAAATAACCAAATACAAGCAGCCGCACTGGATGTATTTGAAAAAGAACCACCTATAGAAAATCATCCAATATATAGTTTTAATAATGTTTTATTATCTCCTCATAATTCAGCTCTTACCCTCGAATGCAGAGAACGAATGTCTATTGAGGCAGCAAGTTCAATTGTTAATTACTTAACTGATAAAAAAAAATTGAATCTAGATAATTTAATAAATAAGGAACATTTAGAGATTTAAATAAATTTCACCGTCTTCGTTATAAATATCATAAATTTTTAAAGATGGGAGTTCTAAGTTGCTTACTGCATCACCAGAGACAATACTAAAAGTATTTCCACAACTTGCACACTCAAGTTCCTCATCCTCAACATTAGCTTCACTTAAAAAAGCCTGATCTACACAAAAACAGTGTCCTTGGGTTGCAAAAAAACCTGACTCCAGTCTAAAAATTGCATAATCTATTTCCTCATATTCAAAATTTTCTACACTTCCCACATCAATATCATCTTCTTGTCCAATATAAATAGGTTCAATTTCTATATTCATAAAAAAATTGTAGAATAAATTTCAAATATAATAAATATTTATTTTATCTAAAACGTAAATTTTTTTGAGAAAGTTGACTGATATTACTTACACCCATTAACCTCATATCTCTTTCAATTTCATTTTTTAAATTAGATAAAGTTTTTTCAACACCTTTTTGACCACCGGCAGCAAGAGCATACAAATACATTCTTCCACCAGAACAAGCTTTTGCACCAAGTGAAAGGGCTTTTAATACATGAGTCCCTCTTCTTATTCCTCCCTCACAAACCACATCTATTTTATCTCCAACAGCATCAACTATTTCAGCAAGTTGATCAAATGGAGATCTTGATCCATCAAGTTGTCGACCTCCATGATTAGAAATCATTACACAAGTTGCACCAACGTCAATAGCTTTTTTTGCATCATCAACTGACATAATGCCTTTAATTGCAAATTGTTTTCCCCATTTTTTATTAATTTTTTCAATACCTTTCCAATCTAATGAATTATCAAGCATTTTAGTAAAGTAATCTCCTATGCTTGTCATAACACTAGTGCCAGCGTCTATGTGATTTTTTAAATTACTTAGTTCCCATTTTGGTTTTGTTAAATAATTAAATGCCCAAGAAGGATGCGTTACAAAACTCAATGCACTACTTAAAGAAAGTTTCATAGGAATAGTAAATCCCGTTTCCAAATCTCTCTCTCTATTTCCTCCAACTGCTGTATCAACTGTTACAGCCATAGCCTCAAAGTTAGAATGTTTGCATCTATCAATAAGATCTTCATTTAAGCCTTGATCTTTATGAACATATAATTGAAAAATTTTTGGCGTGGATACTAGATTTGATATTTCTTCAATACTTGCTGTACCGAGCGATGATACTCCAAACATAGTACCAAACTTTTCTGCTGCTTTGGCGACACCTATCTCTCCATCATAATGAAATAGTCTCTGCAGTGCAGTCGGTGCACAATATAGTGGCATGTTAATTTTTTGTCCCATTACAGTTGTAGACATATCTATTTCATCAACACCTGATAAAACATTTGGCACTAAATCACATGTATCAAAAGCTTCTGTATTTCTTTTGTATGTTATTTCATCATCAGCTGCGCCATCAATATAATGGAAAATTGGACTAGGTAATTTTTTTTTAGCTAAATCTCTAAAATCATTAACATTATTACAATTTTTAATTCCCCCAATCATTATGCAGAAATAGTTTTTTGCACTTGCTCTCCCAAACCTTCGATACCTAGTCTCATTTCATCTCCTGGCTTTAAAAATACTTGAGGATTCATTCCCATCCCTACACCCGGTGGGGTTCCAGTAGAAATGATGTCTCCAGGCTGTAATGACATAAATTTACTTAAATAACTTAAAACAAAATTTACACTGTATACCATTGTTTTGGTTGAGCCATCTTGCATTCGTTTACCATTTAGATCTAACCACATCGATAAATTCTGAGGATCTGATATTTCATCTTTTGTCACTAAGTAAGGACCTATGGGACCAAATGTATCGCATGATTTTCCTTTTACCCACTGACCAGAGTGTTCCATTTGAAATGCTCTTTCACTTATGTCATTTATCAGGCAATATCCCGCAATGTGATCTTCTGATTGATCTTCAGAAATATATTTAGCTTCTTTTCCAATTATAACACCAAGTTCAACCTCCCAATCTGACTTATGGGAATTCTTAGGAATAATAATATCATCGTTTGGACCTGCTATTGCACTGGTAGCTTTAAAGAAAATTATTGGTTCAGGAGGCACGTCCATTCCTGTCTCTTCAGCATGATCAGAGTAGTTTAATCCAATGCAAATAAATTTACCTACACTTTGCTTACATATGCAAGGAGCAATACTATCAATTTTTTCTACTCTAGGTAAAGTATTTAAGTCAATTTTTTTGATTTCATTTAACTTTTCAACAGTTACATTTTTATTATCCCAATCAGAAACCAAACTGGAAGCATCATGGATATTATCTTCATTATCTAAAATTCCTGGTTTGACGTCATCACCAATTCTATATCTCAAAGTTTTCATTATAAAGTCCATCCTCCATCTATTAAATTAAGTGTTCCTGTGACAAAATCAGACTCGTCACTAGCCAAATAAACTGCCATTGATGCAATCTCATTAGGTTGGGCTAACCTACCCATTGCTTGTCTTGCTATAAAATCTTTTCTTGCTTGATCTGGGTTCTCAGCCATTTGAACTCTTCCTTCCCAAGAAGGGGTCTCTACTGTACCAGGCAAAATTGCATTGCATCTAATTCCATCCTTTATATAATCAGCTGCAATTGATTTAACAAATCCATTTAGAGCTGCTTTTGTAGTTGTATAAATAAATCTATTTGGTACACCTTTAACACTAGAAGCTGCTGATGATACGATAATAATATTTCCTTTTTTTTGCTTTATCATTTTTGGCAATAAAAAGTAAGACATTAGATATGCAGAATAAACATTTATACCTATTGAACGTTGAAATTCTTCAGAGTTACATTCTAAAATTCCACCATGATGTACAAACCCTACTGCATGAAAAAGAATATTAATTTTATCTATAGATTTACAAAAATTTTCAACATCTACCTTATTAGTAGAATCTAATTTAAAAGTTTTAATATTTGAATAATCAGCTTTAACCTCATTTAGTTTTTCTTCATTAATATCTGTAGCAATTACTTTAGCTCCCTCTTTTGCAAAAGCTATTGCGGTTGCTTTACCTATTCCTTGGGCTGCTGCAGTTACAACAATTGTTTTATTTTCTAATCGCATTTAATTATTTTTCCAATATTTTCCATTTGGGTAAGAAAACTCAATAACAGAATTTTCTTTCATTTCAATAGAGTATCCTAGATCTTTAGGTGGTAAATAATTTCCATTTTTTATTAAACAAGGATATACAAAATGTTCATGAAGACTGTCTTGGTATTCAACTACCTTATTGTCTTTTTCACCGTTTATTAATACATAATCAATTATACATAAATGTTGGACGTATTCACATAAACCTACACCTCCAGCATGAGGAAATACAGGAACATTAAATTTATGAGCCATTAATAATACAGTTAATATTTCGTTAATACTTCCCAGCCTACAACTATCAATTTGGCACACATTCATAGCTCCAGACTCTAAAAACTGCTTGAACATAATCCGTCCACCACATGCTTCACCAGTAGCAAGTCTTACTGAACCAACCTCTTTTTTTATTTTTGCAAAACCCATTATATCATCTGGACTAGTAGGCTCTTCAACAAATAATAAGTTAAATTTTTTGTAGGTATTAATATGCTTAATTGATTGTTCAACACTCCATTGTTGATTTGCATCAACCATGATTGAACAATCTGCACCAATAGTGTTTCTAATCAACTCCAATCTTTTTACATCAGCCTCTAAATCTAGTCCCACTTTTATTTTAAAATGCTTCCATCCTTGGGACATATATTGATTACATAATTCAATTATCTTTTCGTCTGAATAGCCAAGCCATCCAGCTGCAGTTGTATAAGATGGATAACCTTCATTTAGAATTGTTTGAATTCTATTTTCTTTACTAATTTGACTATCTTGCAAAATTTTATATGCTTCATCTTTTGATAATGCATCTTCAATATACTTGAAAGTAAGCCATTCCATTATTGTATCAGGATTACTATCAACAATAAATTGCCATAGAGGTTTTTGATTTTTTTTTGCAATAAGATCCCATAAGGAATTAAAAATTGCTGCTACTGCCATATGCACAACACCTTTTTCAGGCCCTAACCACCTTAACTGACTATGATCAACACACTGAAACCATAATTTGCCTATATCTTTCTCAATTTCCTCAATAGTTTTACCAATAAATAATGGGAAGAAATGTTTAATGCATTCAGCCACAATATCATTACCTTTACCAATCGTAAAAGCTATACCAAATCCTTTTAAACTATTATCAGATGTGAAGACTGTTACATAAGTTGCTGAATAGTCAGGATCCGTATGAATTGCATCTGAACCTGTTAGATCTTTTGATGTTGGAAAACGAACATCATCTACAGTAAATTTAATTATTTTTGTCACAGCTTAATATTTTTTAAATGTTGATTTATCTATAAAATCCCAATCCAAATCAATTCCTAAACCTGGTTTTGATGGTAAATGGGCAAAACCATTTGAAACTCTAATTGATTCTTTTAAACCAAAATTAAAATAATCATAAGGCACAAGAACTTCAAAAAACTCAGAATTTTTTATAGCTGCACAACAATGCAAGTTAACTAGTTCCAATGGATGATATATAGCTGTATGAATCTCACATTGAACTCCAAAACTCTCCGCTAAATGTGCAGTTTTCATTGTTGCTGTTATGCCTCCACTCCAAGACACATCTGCTCTAACCATATCCACAACTCTCGTCGAAATACATTCTGCAACACTATAAGGATGTTTTGCAATAACTTCAGTACCTATGATAGGTATATCTAATATTCTTGTCAGCTCTCTCAAATTATGAAAATTTTCATCAAATAGTGGCTCTTCATACCAATAGTAATTTAATTTTTCTAATTCTCTTCCTAGTCGTAAAGCTTGCTCAAAGGTATATGGAGCAACAGGATCACTCATTAATTTAAAATTATCACCAACTGCTTTTCTTGTTGCTTTATGAATTTCTAAATCTAGCTCATAATTTCCAGGAGGATGAATTTTATAAGCATTAAAACCTTTATCTTTGTACTCCTTTGCTTCCTTAGCATAATCTTCAGGATTTTTATAAACAAGTGAACTTCCATAAATAGGAACCTGATCTCTATATGCGCCTAAATATTTATAGAGTGGTTGATTTGCTTGTAATGCAGATAATATCCAACAGTTAATATCAAATGGTCCATAACTATATATTGGAGCATGATTCCACCACCTATCTGCCATTCTATATTCATGCCAATGTTTCTCTCTATATAAGGGATCACGGCCAATAAAAAAGGGTTTGAAAATGCTGTTAGCAATTTCTCCCGCCATTGTAGCCCCTCTTCCTGCAAAACCAAAAGTTGAAGTGCTTAATCCTTCATCAGTATGAAAAGTAATAACTAAAAATTCTAATTCTGATTTTTTTCCATCACGCATTTCAGAATCTTTCATTACAGGATCATTATGACGGCATGCTCGTATTTCTATGTCTGTTATTTTCATTCAAGTTCCATTTCTTTTATAATTTTTTCATTATCTTGACCTACTTTTGGTGCTGCTAAATCTGACTTAAAAATTTTTCCATCAACTCTTATAGGGCAGCGTAAGGTTTTTATATCTAATCCATCCAAACTTTTAATTCTTTGCGTCATATCCAAGATTTGAAAACCTTCATGCTTTAACATTTTTTCCCAATCTAAAACTTCTGCACACCAGATATCTGCAGGCTCAAGAATATTTAAAATTTCTTGAGTTGATTGATTAACTATCCAATCTCCTATCTTTTTCTTAATCTCATCTCTTTCCTTAAACCATATTTTTTGATCATTTAGATTTTTTAAAAATTCTAAGTCTAGTAATTCACCAAGTGTAGGAAGGGGTGTCATGGCAATTGCCACATAACCATCTCTTGTTTTATAAATACCATACGGAGCAGATAAATATGCGTGTGCATTATTATATTTACTCCTTACCGGCTTTCTATTTCCATCATTAAAATAAGTTGTTAGCACTTCAAATTGAAAATCTAATAATGCTTCAACTAAGCTTGTTTCAATATGACAACCTTCATTTGTTCTAAATCTTTTTATTACTCCAGCTAAGATACCTTCTACTAATGAATGTCCAGCTAACATATCAGCTACAGCAAGACCCATAGGGGTTGGAGCCTCTCCTCCATTACCATTTAGCCATACAAGACCAGTTCTAGATTGAGCTAATAGATCTTGACCAGGTAGATCTTTCCATGGACCTACCGAACCATAACCAGATATTGAACCATATACTATTTGGGGATTAATTTTTTTTACACTTTTATAATCAAGGCCAATTTTTTCAATAACACCTGGTCTAAAATTTTGAGTAATTATATCTGCCTTAGCAATTAATTTTTTTACTAACTCAAGATCTTTAAGATCTTTTAAATTAGCGGAAAAGCTCTCTTTATTGCGATTTATTGCATGGAAAAGTGTGCTGTCACCCTCAAGGTCTGTATCACTTATATATAGGGTTCTGCATAAATCCCCTACCTCAGGCCTTTCTATTTTTATTACTCTAGCACCTAAATCAGAAAGTCGAAGACCAGCATATGGTCCTGATAAAAATTGACTAAATTCAAGAACTGTTAATCCCTCAAGTGGTCTTGACATATTATTCCTCTTATTCATCAAAACTTTCAGCGTACATTAATTTAAGTTTATCAATGACATTAACTTCATTTGCATTTGATCGTATATATTCATTTATAATATTACCACTTTCATCTTGAAATTGCATGTATCCATTATGTCTTGGTCTTATCCAAGCTTGATCAAGTGTTAATCTAGTATTTTTAAAAAAATTATTTGTCTCTAAATTTATATTATTATTTTCCCATGCATCCGAGTTACCTGGCTGTCCTCCATTAGTATAAAAAATTGTTTGCTGACAATCAGATCCAGCTATCCAATAACTATATTCTAAAGCTAAATTTTTATTCTTACTTTTATTCGAAATAGCAATACCAGTACCACCCAAATGAGTTCCATTTGGCCCTTTACCAGATAGATCAATTACATTTCCATATGTTAATAAATTTTTTCTATAACCAACCCTAGAATAGTTTGAAAACCCATATGTATAAGGAGAATAATAAAAATCATCATGTTCAGACAAAATTTCAGCAGTTTTAATTGGGTCCATATCAAAACATTCACTAGGTAAGTACTGTGATATCTGTTTCATCATCTTTAAGACTTTGACACCAAAATCCCTCTGGATAAAGTTTTTATTATTAGGTTCAAATTCCTCGGTTATATTATTATAGATACTATAAAAGCTGCTTATTGCATGTACTGGTTTTAATGGCCAAATTACTCTTTTGTTTTGCGAAAGCTGTAAAAGGTCATCCCAAGATTTTGGCGTTGATGTTATTAAATCACTTCTATAACATTTAACCTGAGTAGCAGCATCTAATGCCAATGCCCACTGATGACCATCAATGTTATAACTTTGATGAGAAGGGCCGACAGATTTTTTTTTTAATAATTCTAATTGGTTATTATATTTTTCAATATCAAAATTCTGCAATAGTCCTTTAGCAGATACTTCCCCTACATGAGGATAATCAATTACCATTAAATCATACTCTTCTACCATTTGTTCTATTGGTCTATCGGCAAAAGCTTGAAGTGATCTTTTAGCCCATTCAATAGAAATT
>MDSV01063328.1_pt1 | contig 11407 bp, 11 predicted proteins | sample 810851 | NCBI WGS metagenome assembly MDSV01 (sample SAMN05326640, study PRJNA326480) | marine metagenome | isolation source: seawater | place: Atlantic Ocean: North East | collected 2012 | reverse complement strand
CTTGTAGAAATTGGACCGAATGCAATATATAACGGTTATACAGATAAGAAAGCTAGTGAAGAAAAGGTAATTACAAATGTTTTTAAGGAAGGCGATCGTTGGTTTAATACAGGTGATCTCATTAAAACAATGGATGTTGGATTTGCTCTTGGTAGAAAGCATTACCAATTTGTTGATAGAGTTGGAGATACTTTCAGATGGAAGGCTGAAAACGTTTCTACTAATGAAGTTGCAGAAATTCTGAACTTGTATGAACAAGTTAATATGGCTAATGTATATGGTGTAAAAATACCAAAAAGTGAAGGTCGTGCAGGAATGGTTGCATTTAATTGTTCTATAGATAACTTTAATTGGGAAAACTTTTCTTCTTTTGTCTCAAAAAAATTGCCAAGTTATGCTCAGCCTGTCTTTGTAAGGATTATTGAAGAACTAGAAACAACAGGAACATTTAAATTAAAAAAGAATGATTTAAGAGATGAAGCTTATCATTTAGACAAGGTTAAGGGTGATCAAATTTATATTAAAAAGCCAGGACAAAGCATTTATGTTGAGTTAGATCAAAATTACTATCAAATTATTGAATCCGGACAAGCTGGTTTTTAATTTTATTTAATCTTGCTATCAACAAGAACTGCTATTAAAAGAGCTGGCTCTTTTCCATTATTTGCCCATGCGTGATTAGTTCCTCTTTGAACAACTACATCATAGGGTTTTAAATCTACCTCTTCTTCATCAAGAATCAAAGTCACATCTCCTTTTAATAGGATAATATAGTCTATTGTTTCTGTTTTATGCATTGCAGGATGCTTGGAAGTATCAATCCTATGGTGTGATGCTCCAATCTTTTCAAAAGCATCAGCTGCAATTTTTTGCATGATTTCATCTGGCACTCCTTCTGGACTGGGATTAATTTGAAAATATCTAAACTTTGTTCCGCCTTTTGGTGGTGAAAGAATAATATCCTCATCTGCCCTGTCGCTAGAGTCATATGAAATAATATCATTGCCATCTGTATTCCATATTTCAAACAGTCCTCCAACGTCCTCTCCGATTGATCTTGCTGGAGGAGCATCTATTGAAATAATAGATCTCCCGTTTTTATCATGGCCTGTGATTATTCTTCTCATTCAAACTCCCAATATTATTTAATTTATCTTTGATAATTGCCCTTCTCTTACTAGCTCTTAATTCATTCCAATCCATATCTAAATCTTTTCTCATTTTGTATATTTTTCTTGAAAGACTAACTTCATTTTCTTCAAAAGCATTTATAATATTGATAATTTCTTTTCTGTTATTACATACTAAAATCATGTCACATCCACTCTCAATTGATTTGATTGCTTTAGAAGGATAACTTTTATCTCCTGCTCCAATCATAGACAAGTCATCACTAAAAATTAAGCCATCGTAACTAATTTCCCTTCTAAGAATATTTTTTATCCAACGCTTTGAGAAGCATGGAATATCATTATCAATGAGTGGAAATAAAATGTGGGCACACATAACGCCATCTAATTTTTTAACTAATTCTTTATAAGGTTTAATGTCTGATTTAAATAATTCCTCTAAAGTCCTATTATCTTTTGCCGTCTCCTTGTGAGTATCTTCATAAATACCACCATGTCCTGGGAAATGTTTTCCAATAGACTTCATGCCTGCTTCATGCATGCCATCAATAAAGCTTGATGCCAATGAGATGACTTCCTCTACATTGTCTGAAAAAGCTCTATCCCCAATAATGCTTGAAGTATCTTTATCAATATCTAGAACTGGAGCAAAATTTATATCTACTCCTGCTGAAACTAATTCACTTGAAATTAACCAACCTATTTCTTTTAGAAATAAATAATCATTATTATTTTTGGCATATTCTGATACTTCAAACATTGAAGGTATTCTTGTAAAATCTTTATTAAATCTCTGGACTCTGCCTCCCTCTTGGTCTACTGCAATAATAATATTTTCTTTAACTTTTTTTATTTCATTTACCAGCTCTTTAATTTGTTGAAAAGAAATAAAATTTCTTGAAAAAAAAATTATTCCACCAACATGCTTATTTTTTATTAATATTTTATCCTCTTCAGACAGGGTAACCCCTTCAATATCAAGCATTAATCTACCAAACTCATTATTCATAACTAAACCCAGTTAATAGTCTATTAAAGTTTCTATCAAATAGCCTCTCTCACGAATTAAAGCACTTCCACCTAAGTCAGGCAAATCAATAATACTTAGAATTAATATATCTTCATTCTTAATATTAAAATTTTCTGTAAATATTTCAGAGCATGCTATAGCGGTGCCGCCTGTAGCTACTAAATCATCAACAATAACAACTTTTTGCTTATTTTTTATATCCGTATTCTTTTGAATTTCTATTGAGGTACTTCCGTATTCAAGATTAAAACTTCTCTTATAGGTTTCATTTGGCAATTTTCCGGGCTTTCTAGCTAAAACGAATGGTAGATTCAGATCTCTTGCTATTGTTCCTGCAAAAATAAAGCCCCTACTCTCAATACTTGCTACAATATCTGCATCAAAACTTCTCGTAATTTTTGTTAGCTCATCACATGTCTTCGCGAAGGCTTTTGGAGTTTCAATAAGACTTGTTATGTCTCTAAATGTAATGCCCTCTATAGGGAAGTTGTCTACTGTTCTTATAAATCTTTTAAGATCTAAAGGATCTTTACTCACTAAGTATCACTCCAACTTGGATCACGTTTTTCTAAAAAAGAATCAATACCCTCTTTCGCATCATTTTTAAGAGTATTTTCTGCCATAACTTTTGATGTATATTTGTATGCATCTGATAGATTCATTTCAAATTGTTTATAAAATGCCTCTTTTCCAGTTCTTACTGTCATAGAAGATTTTTGAGCAATCTTCTGCGCTAATTTTATTACCGTTTCTGATAAATCAGTTTCTGCAACACAATCATTAATTAGCGAAATATTTTTTGCTTCATTTGCACTAATCATATCCCCAGTCAAGAGCATCTTCATTGCATTCTTTTTGCTAATATTTCTTGAAAGAGCAACCATTGGTGTTGAACAAAATAGACCAAGGTTAACTCCAGGTGTTGCAAACTTGGCCGTTTGAGAAGAAATAGCTAAATCACAGCTTGCGACAAGTTGACAGCCGGCTGCTGTTGCTATTCCATTAACCTCTGCAATTACCGGTTTGGGACAGTTCACAATCAATTGCATTAAAGAAGAACATAAATTAAAAAGATTGAGATAGTATGATCGCCCAAGATCATCATTTTTTCTTGCATTAGTTATTTCTTTTAAATTATGACCAGAACAAAAGACGTTTCCAGTTGATGCAATTATGATAACTCTTATAGATTTATCTAATGAAACCTGATTAAACACTTTAATTAGCTCTTTCATCATTCTTTCAGATAGAGCATTTTTATTTTCATTATCATTTAAAACTAATCTTAAAATGCCATTATTTATTTTATCTTGCTTAAGAATTATATTTAAACTTTTCTTCATAGCTTTATTAAATGATAAATATAATTATTAGTCCAATTTAGTGCTTGAGAACCTTTTTAGGACATTTATCCATAATAACTTTTAGACCAAATTTCCTTCCAAAAGAGGCAGCTTTTTCATTAATTATACCTTCTTGTGTCCACAAAATATCCGCATCAATTTCAACAGATTGTTTTGCAATGTCAAAAATGTATTCCTCTGCACGAAATACATCGACCATATCAACTTTCTCTTTAATCAACTCTAAAGCAGGGTAACACTTTTTGCCTAAAATATTAGTTTCATTTGGGTTAACTGGAAATATCTTATACCCATGATTTATGAGGAATTCCATGACTTTAAAGCTATCCTTGTTTGGATTCGAGCTTACGCCAACAATTGCAATTGTTTTAACTTTTTTAAGTATTTTTTTTAAGAAGACATCTGAATAAGTATCAGTCATTTATATATAAAAAAACTAAAAATCTTCCAATTCATTTGTTTCGATATTATGAACCTTCAGCCCTCTCATTTTCTCTATAATTTTTTTAGGCTGAACATAATCTAAGTTTCCATTCTTATCTCTACTGATTCTAAATTGTGCATCTGTGTGCTCATGAGAAAGCACAACTTTATCAATTAGATCTCCTTTGCTATCTTTAATGAAATATGCATTATTTCTGGCTGAATTGGATCCAATAAAAATATAACCCTTTTGTGACATGAAATCATTTAAGGCACCAATGGATGCACCAAAAAAGAGACCGCAATAGTGTTCTTTGAATCTATGAAATGATTCTTCATAGGGAATTGTTATTTTTCTTTCATGGCCAAAGATATAATTATACTCAAGTATCACTATTTCTGGAGATAAGGCTTCAAAGTCAATCTCTTTAAGAATCCAGTAATCATTTCCATCAAGATCAATATGAAGAAGTCCAATTTTAGTTTTAACTTCAGATGAAATTATATTCATAATGTTATCTTTAGTTATAAACTCATTTATTGCTTTAAGGTTATACCTCCAATAGATGCTTGAGCTTTTTAATCTTCTAATATTCTTTCCTGATCCGTCAATTACAAGCCCTTTCCAGTTATTATTTATTAATAAAAAATGGCTATTACTTTCATAAAAATCTGCCACTCCAAATTCTACGAAATATTTATTTTTTATATCAAGTTGTTTGACTAAAAATTGAATTATTCCATCATCACCCCATTGTGAATAGACTTTGAATTCTTTATCTTCAATACAAACCTTGTCTTTAATAGATGATTTCCAGTGATTAGAACTCATTAAATTCTTTGCTTGCATTACTAAAGCTTCATCTTCCCAATTTCTAGTTATTAGCCTAGAAGTAGCAAAAATTTTACTTAAAAAATTATATATAAATTCTTTTATCATTATTTCTTCTGAGGGCTATGAGTAGTGTATTTCTATAAATAAATTAGATTGTACTCTATTTAGCATATTTGATGAAGAAGCTTTATTTGCCAACTTTTTAATTCTCATCAATTAAGATTAATTCATTTATATTTTTAATATAACTGAGCTTATCAGAATAAAGCTTTAAGCAATCTCCGTCTAAAAAATTAAATAAATCTAGGGAAAAAACTTGCTTATTTTTATAATATGTTGCAAACCACAATACTGTCGTTGTATCACCAATAATTATTGAAGAATCCATTAACATTTTAAAGGCAGGAGTACTCCTAGGTAAGATTTTAATATCTGGAACTTTCTTAGATATATTAGTAAAAATTTCTTCAATATATTTATCTTGAACACCAGGATGAAATTTAATTTGTATTCTATGATTTGGGCAAGATTTTCTTAATTCTTTAATAATTTTAAACCAGTCATTATCTAAATTATTCTTAAAAACCCCCCAAGTAGGAAATATTGAGATTGTTGGAAGCAAACTGGGTGAGTTTTCAAAAAAATATGAATATATTTCATTGCTATATCTTTCTAATGATATTTTTGATAAGTTAAATTTAGTTCCAACAAAAAAATTATGCATATAATTAATTACTTTATCATCTAAGAATATAGTTTGATCTTGTTTGCCTCGGCAAAAACCCTTATCAATAAATTTTTTTGTGTATGAATCTTTTGGATAATATGGATTTAACCATGGAGCAAAAGTTTCTCCAAAAGTTAGCAAAGGTAAAAGCTTAAAAACAATTAAAAATTTTATCTTTACCTTAAGCTTAATAATTTTTTTTACAAAAAAACGAGGTAAAAATTTGTATTTGAAATTTTTTATTAAAATATTTAGTTTAATCTCTGCTTCTTTTGGATAGGATATAACTTCTCGGGCGACTTGAAAGTAAATCCTCTTTGCACCAGGTTGTAATTTTTTAGATAATAAAACTATGGCATAACTTGAGACATATGATGGGTTGTGTGTATATACTTTTGAAAAATTATAGTCTGAAAAAACTTTTGATAAGATTTTTTTAAGATTCATATAATTCTTTAACGAATTTTTTTCCTGTATGAAAATAATATCTTTAATTTGAGGTAGGTTTTTAATTTTTAAAAAAAATAGATTATCTTTATAGCTTTCATCTAAGATTAAAACAATTTCATTGGTTTTTAGTAAATTCCAAATGAGAGCAATTGGAACAAAAAAGAAATGATGAACAGGGCCAGGATTAAATAATATATATTCTTTTTGGTTCATTTCAAATTTCTATTTTAAAAATTTATTAAATTTCTTGATATGCTTGCAGGCGCTCTCCCCTAAAATCTTCTGAGCCTTTCTTTGAAGGTGAACATGATCATCATACATTTCCAAATTCTTTGGTATTATTTCATCAGCATTTAAGACATAAACGTTTTTATTATTTCTTGCAAGATTATCAATAATAGAATAATAATCCTCTTGAACTTTTAAAAATTCTTCTTTATTCAGTCCTATAAGCTCCCAAGCAATTTCCGAGTCGAAAGAATCATTATTCTTATCCAAAAGAAGTCCTTGTTTTATAAAAAGAAATTTTTGACTTGGAGCTGATAATTTTATTAAAGCAATATAATTCTCTTTAATTATTGATAGTGTTGCTTTGATATCTGATGCACTGATTTTTTCATCTTTAGTTAAGTTATATGAGCTTTCATAACTTCTATTAATATATTTTCTGTAAATAACATTAATATTTCCGAGTAGATTGTGGAAGATGCCTAAATCAAGCAATACTGATTTTAGTGTTATAGATGAATCTGATGGATTTGTATTAAAGAGGAAGTCACTATTTTCTGACAAAGCTCGTATAAATTTTATATCATTCCATAAATGATAAGTAATTATCCAGTCAGTATTAAAATGAGAACCCTTCTGAAGTAGTAAGTGGGGTGCATCAAAGATACTATTTCCTGGATGTGAAAAATTAAGATTCTGGTATTTCACTTCTTCATTCTTGTTTAAACAATTTATTGTTATAAATGGCCAAGCATCTATATCATTATCATGAAAACTGAAAGTAGATGAGCCGCCATAGAAAGCAATACTTTTAGCTCTCAAAACGCTCCAATCAGAGCCTCTATAACCATACTTATTAAGAGTATACTCCGCACTATCTATTCTTAGATTAGGGTTTCTAACATTATGACCTACACTTCCTTGAATAGTCTCATTTGGTAGGTAATGCCCCCTAGTAAATCCATCTGGGACCCATTTAGGGTCACTTCTGAGATTTATAGGATTTACATAACTAAGAACTAATTCACAAATGAGCAGAGAAATTAAGATAGAGCTCAAAAAAACAGTTATATTTTTAATCCAATTCATATCTTTCCTCATAATTCTCTTTTAGAGATAAATCTTGTTCTTCCTTGAAGAGTATATAATTTTCAAAAGCTAAAATATCTAAGTCAGTCCCCATAAAACATTTAAACGCATCTGTTGGAGAACAAACTATAGGTTCGCCACGAACATTAAATGATGTATTAACAACTAGAGGGCAGTTCGTTTTTTCTTTGAATTTTGATATCAAAGCGTGATAACGCCGATTAGTATCAGCATGAACTGTTTGAATTCGGGCTGAATAATCAACATGTGTAATAGCTGGAATAGAAGAACGAGGGATATTTAGTTTATCAATACCGAATAAGCCTTCCTCTTCTTTTGACATTATACGACACTTGTCCTTCTTAACACCTGCTACCAACAACATATACGGACTATCTTCATTGAGCTCAAACCACTCATTGACGTCTTCGATGAGAACACTTGGAGCGAACGGACGAAAACTTTCACGATACTTTACTTTAAGGTTAAGTTGTTTTTGTATTTCTGGTGAGCGCGGATCTGCAATAATACTTCTTGAGCCCAAAGCTCTTGGACCAAATTCCATTCTTCCCTGTGCCCAACCTATAGCTTTTTTATTAACTAAGGCGGTTGCTATTTTATCTATTAGCTCCTTTTCAGATTGTTTTTCGTAAACAGCGCCGCAGATATTAAGCTCAGCCTCAATTTCACTATCACTAAAATTTGGACCAAGATATGAACCCTTCATCGCATCTTGATGTGAAGATATAACTCTTTCTTTTTTGTGTTGCAGATGCCAAATCGAAAGAGCTGCTCCAAGGGCGCCACCAGCATCACCAGCAGCTGGTTGTATCCATATATTATCAAAGATTCTTTCTCGTAATAAAATTCCGTTTGCAACACAATTAAGAGCAACGCCGCCAGCCAAACAAAGATTCTTTTCTCCAGTTTCCTTAGAGATATTCTTTGCTATCTCAATAAAAATATCTTCCGTTACTTTTTGAACCGAAGCAGCTAAGTCCATCTCACGTTGAGTCAAATCAGATTCTGATATGCGTGGCGGGCCGCCAAATAGCATATTAAATTTATTGTTTGTCATTGTTAAACCAGTAGCGTAATCAAAGTAGCTCATATCTAGCTGGAAACTCCCGTCATTAGCAACAGTAATTAATTTTTCGCGAATCAAGTCTGCGTATCGAGGCTCACCATATGGAGCCAGACCCATTACTTTGTACTCTCCGGAATTAACTTTAAATCCAGTATAGTAAGTAAAAGCTGAATAAAGTAAGCCAAGCGAGTGAGGGAAATGAATTTCTTTAATAACTTTTAAATCACGGCCCTTTCCAACAGCTATTGATGTTGTTGTCCACTCACCAACACCATCAAGCGTTAGCACCGCAGCATTCTCAAAAGGTGAAGGATAAAAAGCACTAGCAGCATGAGATAGGTGATGTTCAGAAAACAAGATACGTTCTTGCCAGTCAGTATTTTCATCAAGTGTTGCATGAAGCTCTTTAATAAGAACAGATTTTTGAAAAAGTTTATCTTTAATCCATAAAGGCATCGACTTTGCAAAACTTGTAAAGCCTCTGGGTGCATAAGCGAGATAAGTCTCTAGTAACCTCTCAAATTTTAAGAAAGGTTTTTCATAGAAAACTACATTTTCTATTTGACTTGCAGCCAAGTCTGCCTCTTTTAAACAATACTTAATGGCGTTATGAGGAAATCCAGAGTCATGTTTCTTTCTAGTAAAGCGCTCTTCTTGAGCAGCCGCAACAATCTCACCATCCTTCAATAAGCATGCTGCGCTATCATGGTAAAAAGCTGAAATACCTAGAATATACATAAACCTACTATTAAAAGATAGAGTAGATAAACGGCGCTACAACTGAACCCTCAGCTAGCATTAGAAGACCACCTAACATGAGCATTATAATTATGATAGGTGCTAGCCATAATTTCTTTCGAACACGCAAAAATATCCAAAGTTCTTTCAAGAAATCCATTATTTACTCATTTAGAACTGATGTTTGAATGAGTCTGCGTGGATCGGTTCAGTTCGTGATATCCAATGACTGGGTTTGCTTTTAAATTTGAGATGTAGCTCATCGCGTCCACTAAAACGCATTAGAAAAGCTATAGGCGTAATAAGTCCAAAAAATATTATACCTAAAACTATTGGGCTTATAATCGTTCCTAATATTAGACCAAAGCTCATCCAAAGCTTGTTAAAAGGTAGTAAGAAATGAGGCCTAAAGATAGCTGCTAAAAAAAATAGTACTGCCATGGCAGCAGATACATATGCCCATACAAATAAACTATTTATGTAAAAATATCCTGAAAAAAGTGTGAAGACAATAGTAAAGAAAAAACCAAATTTTTTATTAGAAGGAAGTTGGATATCTGAAAAATTCATGGCTTATACTTATATATGATATTTATAAAATAATTATGCCATGAACTAATGAAATTCAATAGTTTGTATCTGAAGAATCCTTATTTTATAAGGTTCTAGTCGATTTACTTACTCCCACTCAATAGTTGCTGGTGGTTTACCAGAGATATCATAAACAACTCTGCTCACTTCCTCTATTTCATTTACAATTCGATTAGAAACATTTTCAAGCAACCCATATGGAAGGTGAGCCCACTTTGCCGTCATAAAATCAACAGTCTCAACTGCCCTTAAAGCAATCACATCTGCATATCTTCTCTCATCACCAACCACTCCAACTGATTTAACAGGAAGCAGTACAACAAATGCTTGACTAACTTTATCGTATAAATCTGCCTTGATGAGCTCTTGAATAAAAATATTATCAGCCTCTTGCACTATCTTTATTTTTTCTTTTGTAACTTCCCCAATAATTCTTACGCCAAGGCCTGGTCCAGGAAATGGATGTCTCTCTATCATTTCTTTAGGTATCCCAAGTTCTATACCCATCCTTCTTACCTCATCTTTAAATAAATCTCTAAGAGGTTCAACTAAATCTAGTTTCATTTCTTCTGGCAAACCGCCTACGTTATGATGAGATTTTATAACTCTTGCTTCACTAGATTCCGAGCCAGAAGATTCGATTACATCTGGGTAAATTGTACCTTGCGCTAAAAATTTAACCTCTTTAAGTTTTATTGCCTCTGCATCAAAAACATCAATGAAAGTTCTGCCAATAATCTTTCTTTTTTGCTCTGGATCTTCTATATTTTTTAAATGCCTTATAAAAATATCTTGGCTGTCAGATTTAATGACATTAAGGCTCATATTCTCTTTAAAGGTCTCTATTACCTGTTCTGATTCTCCTTTTCTTAACAATCCATTATCTACAAATACGCAAGTTAAATTCTTACCTATTGCTTTATGAAGAAGAGCTGCTGTTACAGATGAATCAACCCCACCAGACAACCCAAGCAAGACTTTATTACTTTGGACTTGTCCTTTTATTTCATCTATTCTTTGAGATATAAGATCATCCATTTTCCACTCGGCGCATGCATTACACACATTAAAGATAAAATTGTCCAATATTTTTTTTCCATTTTCTGTATGAGTAACTTCTGGATGAAATTGAATGGCATAAATAGGTAAAGTCATATGTTGCATTGCTGCAATTGGAGCAGTCGATGTTGATGCCAATAAATTAAAATCATCTGGCAAGTCTTGAATCTGATCCCCATGACTCATCCAAACATTAACTTTTTTTTCTAAGCCAGAAAATAAAATTGAATCGCCGACAATCTCTAGCTTAGAATGACCAAATTCTTTCTGATCTGCGGAAATAACATGGCCTCCCATCTGTTCTGCAAGAGTCTGCATGCCATAACATATCCCAAGAATAGGAACTCCTAAATCAAATATGCATTGAGGAATTCTTGGCGTATAACTCTTAGTAACTGAGTTTGGTCCACCTGAAAGAATAACGCCCTTTGGATTAAGATTAATAATTTTTGATTCATCAGCGTCCCATGGCAGAATTTCAGAATAAACATCACTTTCTCTTACTCTTCTTGCTATTAATTGCGTATATTGAGAACCAAAGTCTAGCACAAGAATAGTATCAATTTTTTTATTGCTAACAGATAGCTTTTTCATTAAATTAGCTTCTTTGATAATTGGGTGCTTCTTTTGTAATCATGACATCATGAACATGACTT
>MDSV01235928.1_pt1 | contig 11409 bp, 15 predicted proteins | sample 810851 | NCBI WGS metagenome assembly MDSV01 (sample SAMN05326640, study PRJNA326480) | marine metagenome | isolation source: seawater | place: Atlantic Ocean: North East | collected 2012 | reverse complement strand
ACCTGTGTGATCCATGTTTGATGCAATTATAGGAATACCACTCCATTGATGGCGTGAGTGTTTGAATGTAAATGTTCTGGTTAGGTCTGCGTCTTTACGAGAAGTTAGTTGTGATCTTTTTGGCGATATGAGGACATCCGCGAAATCCAATTTAACATCATCAATAATTCTCATTTTTTAGTCCTTCCGACTTAAATGCATAGTGATATAATAAACAACAGTAATGAATACACTTTAACAAATCTTTGGGGTTTTTACCTTCTTTCTTTCCAAAACGAAAAAGGTACTTTATTGCCGCACCTCTTGTGAACGCTTCAGAAATTCCCATTTGATCAAATACGTCTTGTATTTGAATTTTTTGGTCACCATAATGTTCAGAGTAAGTTCCTGCAATATATTGTTTTACTTCTTCCAAAATTTTGTCTTCATTATATTGAAAGGGTGGCTTCCCCACTCTGTCTTCATCAATTTTCATAATAAAATCTTTTATTAGGGTTTATATTCCTTTTGTAATTTTCCGTCCTCGTATAATTCACAAGGAACATTATTATCCACAAATTTTTGATAATGATTTTGTGCTTCTTTATGAGATGGATATAGAGTAGAACCAGATTTGGTTTCTACTTGATAAGTGGGTAATTGCACAGTAAAGGGCATAGGGGAAACTCCTTTTAAAATGTTAAAAACATATATGTACAAACAACTATTTATAAAAATAGAAATGCCAACGCTGTATACAGTTTTCATAAAAGAATTCCTTGAAAACTTTCGGTGTATACTTGTTGAGCGGATGACTCTTTCCCGCCGAAGGCCCGATTTTGAATTAACTAGGTAGTCATCCTAGTGATGGTGCCTCACAACATTTCTATAGCTTGACTAATATTGGCTTTAAATTCTGTAATTGACCCTTCTGTATCTCTTCTAACACCTACTCCTTTATCATCAATCCAAATATCATAAAATGGTTTAAATACTGCGACATCATTATACTTGACGCCCCAAGAATCTAATTGTTCTCTAGTTTCTTTAAGAGTATCGTTTCCATGCCAACAACCTCTTGCAGTCCAATAATGTATATAGTGTCCTTCATCGTGTAAAGAATTTAAATACTCAATTCTTTTTGGAAATGGTTCAGCATTTATAAATTCATTAGCATCGATAGATTCGCCAGGATTTCCAACTTGACGACAAATAGTTCCATCAATGTCAACTATAATAACTTTCTTACCCATTTCGTGAGCTTTTTCAGCTATCATAACACGATGTTGAATTGTTTTCATGAAATGATCAGCCATGTCTTTCTGTAATTGTAATTCTTTTTCTTGAGATAGTTTTTCAACCTCTGCGATTGATGTATGTTCACTCATTATTCTTCCTTATCAATATTTTCTAGATCATCAAACTCTTCCGCATCTTCGCGAGTTCTTATATTATGTAAATCTACTTTATCTAAATTACGATATCTTTTGTTCTTCAATCTTTTAAGTTTTTTACTAGGACTAAACTTTTCAGTTTGTTCTTCCATGTGTTAGTTCTTCCTTATTAATTTTTGTTGTTCTATAACATCATCATAAGAATTGGTGACTATTATATCATCAACTCTTTGTTTTTTTCGTAATGCTATTCTCTGCTTTTTTCTTGCAGATTGTACAAGAATTTTACTCGCCTTATCTAAGAATGTTTTACCTCTCATGTGATCCATTTCATGATGAAATATTCTTGCTGCTAATCCTTCAAACCTCGCCATTATTGTTTCACCATCTGCATTCTGATATTGGACTGAAATATTTTCTGGTCTTCTTATATTCAAAAATAATAAAGGAAAGCTTAAACAACCCTCTTTCATCGTTACAGTTTCTTCTGATTCTTCTAGTATTTGTGGATTAAAACACACAATTGCATCTGTCTCTGAAACTCTCATAGAAAATACCTTAACTGGCATTCCTATTTGATTCGCAGACAACCCTAACCCCTTATGAGCAACCATATTTTCTAACATGATATTATACATCAATTTAGGATCGGCCTGAGGTGGATCAAATGTCCAAGTAAGAGGTTCTTTTTTTAAAATGGGATCTGCTTCGTGTAATAGAGGAAATTCTCTAACTTGAATTTCATTTTCTACTTTAGGTACAATTAGTTCAACCATTATATCATTCTTGAGAAATTTTTATGTTTTTCAAATTTAATAGTACTTTTGAATCTGTCATATAGAATATCTCCTTTATGACTTATCACAAATACATTAACATCACCCGCCAAATCGTATAAAATCTTTAAAAATTCATCTGTTCCAGACGCGTCCAAAGAAGAATCAAACACCTCATCTAAAATAAGTAGATTTGTGTTTACACTATTTTTTAACTTAGCTATAGCTCTCCAAGTAAAAAGTAATGCAAGATCAATTCTCATCTTCTCACCTTCACTAAATGAAGCATAAGTAAATTCATCGCGGTGTCTTGATTTTATAGTCTCGTTAAAACCCTCATCAAGTTCAAAGGATACATAGAAGTCCATTTTACCCAAATGAACATTTATATATTTGTTGATAATGGGTAAATATTGTTTTATTATTCTACTCTTAATACCACTATCTTTAAGAAGAGTACTTGCCAATTCATAGAGATATTTTTGTTTTGACAATTCTTCTTTTTCTTTATTATATATACGAATATCTTCTTCTAACTTTTTAAGTTCATTTTTTTTAAATTCTATGTCTTCTGAAACTTGAGATATATCATCAATTTGATTTGAAACCTTATTAATGTATTGTGTACATGCCTGAATTGAATTTTGACTCTTAGCTATATTCCCCTGACACTTACTTATAGAACCAAGAATGTTTTCAATTTCTCCAACTCTTCTTTGTTGGCCTTCTAATTTGTGACCTAACTGAACTAGCCCTCCACTCATTTCATGCATCTTACCATGAAATTGTTTTATCATTGTATCACGATGTTCTTGTGGAATTTCTTGTTCACAAGTATCACAATGAGCATTTTGCTCATAAAATTTCATGTCCTCTTCATACTTGTTTATGCCCGCCTCAATACCTTTCTGGTAATCAAGTAATTTATTAATTTCAGATCTGACTGTTTTTTCATCGGATATGGTTTGAACATATTCTTCAATTTCTCTATTAGTTTCGTTAATAGATTCTTGATATTCTTTAATGTGTTTTTCATGTTGTTCTATATCTTTTTTATTTTTTGAAATTTGTATTGATTTATTTTCTTTAAGTTTTTGGATTAAATGTTGTGTAGAGTTAAATTCTCCATTAGACAATCCAAGCTTAATATCTACAGTTCCCATATCATCTTTATTTTGACCAACTCTTGCTCTGAGTAATTGGTTCATGACTGAGAAGATTTCAATATCAAGAAGATCCTCAATAATTGTCCTGCGGTCACTGGCTTTCAACTGCATGAAAGGAATGAATGTAGAACTACCCAAAACCACAATCTGAGTGAAAGACTTATAATTCAACTTCAAAATAGTCTTCTCAAGATATTCTTGATAGTCTCGTATAGAGGCGTCTTGATTGAGCATTTCACCATTTTGGTAAATCTCAAAAAAGTTCTTCTTGATACCCCTCTTTACAACATATCTTTTAGCTCCAATAACAAATTCAATTTCAACTTCAGTTCCACCATGATTTACTGAATTGATGAGTTGATTCTTATTAACAGATCTAAATGGCTTACCAAATAATACAAATGTAAGGGCATCTAATATAGTAGATTTTCCTGCACCATTATCACCAAGAATAAGAGTAGATGAGGTTTTGTTAAGTTCTACTTCAGTAAATGCATTTCCTGTGCTTAAAAAGTTCTTCCATTTAATTTTTTCAAATATAATCATTATTTTTTATTAATACTCTTCATTTAATAATTGTGGGTTACTTGAATGTTCAAATTTATATTCTTTATCTTGTAATCCTTTTTTTAATATGTTTATTGCCAATTTATTAAATGTCATATCTCTTTGATGTGCTTGAAGAGCAAGTCTTTTAAAAATATCATCTGGAAGCTCTATATCTATTGCCATGTGTGGTGATTCATCTTTACCTAGTTCGAGTTTAACAATTCCTCTCTTTCGTTTTCTTTCCTCTCTATCTATTTCATCCATATCATAATTAGTCATATTTTCCCTTTCTTCTAATACTTCAGCATAAGTTTTTATCATATTGTTTCCATAGTTAATGATTCAGTATACAACGATTTCATTAAAGTATCAAGTTCTTTTTTATTCTCCAATTCTAAAGAATTTACATATTTAGAAAGTATAGTAATAGTATCTTCTGCTTCATCTATTAATTCTTCACCTTCTAACACATCCAAGTCAAAATTTTCAGCAATAGAAATGTCTGCTACATCAGCTTTATACAATTTATCAATCAATGTATCAAACCAAAATGGATTCTTTCTTTTTACAATAATTATTTTAATATAACAATCTTTAAGTGATTGTACATCCATGTCTTGGATTGAATCTAAAGTAATCTTATCTTCATCATAATATATTTTATGAAACATCTCATATGGATTAAGGATAAATTCTAGCTCTCTGGTTTCCGTATCAAATATATGGAATCCTCTAGGATCTTTATAATCACTCCAAGTAATTTGATATGGATTACCCAAATAATAAACTGTACCATTGTCCGATTTATGATGAAAATGTCCAGAGAACGCAAAATCAAACTTATCAAATGTAGATTGTGGTAACCCTTCAAAATTTGTTTGACCCACATGCATTGTGAAACCTTGAACCTCCAAATGCCCGAATAATATTTGAGCATCTGTTTTTGCTATCATATCTAATGAATGTTCTTTATTTTCTGGACAAATCCAAGGTTGCATCAAACATTTTAGTCCATCCAATTCAATCTCTGTAGGCTCTTCATAGACCTTAATAAATCCACCACCATCTCCCTCACTTCCTGACCTCATCATCCTGAGACAATCCATACTATTTACATTATTTGTATTTTTAAAAAATGTATCATGATTTCCGATTACAAGATGTAAATTAATATATTGTTCCCAGCATCGGTCAAAAAATCCCCTTCGCATTTGATAGAGAGTTTTATAATTGATGAACTTACGTCTGTCAACTATATCCCCCATGTGGATTACTGTATCAATATTCCTTTCTAAAAGTGTAGGAAAGAATACATCATTATAAAATTTCAAAAAATAATCTGTAAAAACTTGACTATCGTTTCTGGCTCCCCAGTGCGTGTCCGTTATTATCGCAACCTTCATGAATCTGTCCTACTTAATAATATGCTGTCTGCTATTGAAGCAAACTTGTCTCGTTCTTTTTCACATTGCTCTAGTTTGTGAAACAGTTCGTTATTTGCACCTACTAGATAATCAATTCTTTTTAAATATTTGGCTTTTATTTCTTCCTCTATTTGTTTCTTTAGAGAAGCTTCATGTATAAGTGTTGCAAGATGTTGATGGTCATGTTTTCGTAATATTGTATTCATTCTTCCCCATCTTGTACATTTAATTTATCCGTAATCAACTTGTTTAATACTTTCTTGATTTCATTCAATTCGGTCTTTAATTCATCTTCTACTGCATTAATATGAGCAAAAAGGTCTTGAGGTGTATAGACTTTTTCTTTTTGTTCTGAATATGATACTTTTTCTATTTCTTCCTTAGCCGTTAGATCTTCTGGATTTTTTGTTATATACATTTTATGCTCCCATGAACAATTCAAGTGATGTAGATTTCTTTGCTACTACTTTTTTCTTTTTCTTTGACTCTTCAAAATTTGAAATAAAATCATACATATTTACCTTTTGGTCATTAGTCATCGTTTCAAATACATAATTCTCTGGTTTATCATTAGAAGATATTTCAGCATTTTCACCAAGAGATGTATGGCTATCCATAGTTTTATATTTTATATATAACTGTTTCTTTTCTTTTTGGATTCTTCTAATAAAGGCATAGTAGATAATTTGTGTAAAATAAGCAAATGGATTTTTAGATTTCTCTGGATTAAAATTATTCATATATTGAATACAGTTTTCAATACCATCTGAAATCATCTCTTCACGAAAAGCATAATTGATAAAATTAGGTCTAAAGGAAAGTCTTTGAGCTATCTTTAAAAAACATTCACCAATATATTCTGGACATTGGGGAAGTTCTGTAGAATTTTCTTTTGCTACAGCTATACCCTTCTGAAAAGTAATCATCTCTTCTAAAAATCTTTGATTATCTACATAATTAGCCATATCTTTTTCTTTCTATTTGTAATTTTTGGATACCATAATTATATCACATAACAAAGAGCTTGTCAACCACAATGGATTACTCCGGCCAGTTGACAAGCTCTTGACAGTATGGTATAATGAAGTGTTAACGAAATAGGTAATAACTATTGCTTAAGTTGTACATGAAAGTGACTTACAGGAAATTTTTCTTCTCTGTATATTTGTATTCTTTCATTATAATGCTGTAAGGTATAATTATTTTTTTCTTTAGATCTTAAATCATCTGCAACATCATAAAGAGTTGCTATCTTTTTTCCCTTCATTTTTCGGAGCCCTCTTCCGATACTTTGTAAATTTCTTATACGCGACTTAGAAGGGCTAGAAAAAATAATGTTAGAGAGATTCCTAATGTTGACGCCGACACTATAAACGCCATAACTCGCAACGATGATGGCATCTCTTTCCGACTCCACAGCATATCTAATTTGTTCTCTTGTGTCTGCATCTGTTCCTCCATAAACGAAGAAGATTTTTCTGTCTCCACGTGCTCCTTTCTTTATCATATCGTAAAGTATCCGTCCATGTTTTTCTACAAAACGAAATAATAAAAGTGTGTTTCCATTCATACTATTAGCTAGATTTACTATGAATTTATTTCTAGCTTCTGATCCTATCAAATATTCAAGTTCTTCTTGATAGTTGATATTTTTTAAATCAAAACAAATGGAATCGGGATGTCTTAACACTATGGCATTTATTTGAAATGCTGATAGGTGTTTAGCATCAATAAGTTTTTTGGTAGATGTCACCTTGTGAACCTTACCAAATAGACCTTCAAGTACTAATTTGTGAGTTTGTGTACCATCAAGTGTTCCAGTTGTTCCTATCCGATATTTTGCATTGATACATTTTGTCATTATAGAAGTGAGAGATCTGGATTTGAAACCATGAGCTTCATCTCCAATCACAAGTTCATATTGTTCAAAATATTTTTGTTGCATCTTATAAATTGATTGCCATGTTGAAATGATAACAGGCAGTTTTGAGCCCTTGTCTCTCCCAGCAATTACAGTATGACAATTATTTGCTACATCCCAGCCGTATTCTCTAAAATCATTATACATTTGTGAAACTAGAGAAGTTGTTGGAACAAGAATTAATGTCTTCAACTTTAAATATCTTACTAGTATATAGATAATCAAAGATTTACCTGAAGCAGTAGGTGATAACAAAAGTACCCTTTTATTAGAGAGTACATGGTTTACAGCCTCTATTTGATATGTTCGTGGTTTTATAATTTCTGGAAGTTTTGGTAAGTCACTAGGACTAATTTCAATTTTTGTAGTATTAAAGTCTGTTTCAAAATTAACACTATATCCTCTAAGATATAGGAATTTACATAAGTGTGGAAGAAGCCCATGATAAAGCACGCGATTCATTACATTATATAATCTAATTTTTCCATCCCATAATTTCTTACGAAATGCAGGAATAAAAGTATGTCCTGGCACAAGAAAAGTGAAGTGATCTGAGATTTCCTGAGCAATAGAATGTTCAGTATCGACTCTAATATAGACCTCATTAATCTTGCTTATGGTTACATCAGACGATTCCATTCTTATATTTTATCCAATCTATGGCACTTTTAATTTGAAATCCCCGATTGGAAATCATCTTTATAATTGAATCCAAATAATGAATTTTTTCTTCTAAAAGTACAATGTTCTTTTTAAGCTTGATAATATCGTCATCAGCTTCTATATAAGTAGATATTTCATTTTTAAGAAGCCGTTCTAAAAATTGCTCCCATCCTAATTTTTCTAACTCTTCCTGAGTTAATTTTCCGGCGTAATAATCTGTCTTGAGTCTTACTAATTTTGTTAACTCAAACTGTAGACCTTTAAGCCTTATTCTTTCATCTATGTAGATTTTTAGATACTTATCGTGTATCTGAGGAATTCTTACAGATTCAGTTGCTAATTCTGTAATGTCAATTTCACGATCTGCATTCCAAAAATCTTGAATTTCTTCAAGTTTCAATTATACTCCTTATGAACCCCTATTAATAGGAAGTCCAGAAAATGTAGTTTCATTATTAAGTAAATTTTGTACTTCATATATGTCATATTTAAAAGTAACATCAGCTGTTACATATTCAATGTCTGTTGCTGTACTGTCAAATTCTATAGCAGAAAGAGATATTGGAAAGACTTGTTGAAATTTAATATTTATTTGAGGATTCATGTTACTAGTTAGTATAGACAAAACTCCCTCAGTTGCAAGTTCTCCAGCCTCATCTTTTCTCTCTCGTTCTTTTGTAAGATCTTCTGTACTATAACCAAGAATATTAATCCATTCCCATATAGATAACCAATTATGCATATTTTCATCAACCACGAATCTAATAGTCAAATCTTCAAATGTAACTTCATCACCTGGCACATCAAGGTCTTTGAGTGGAGTGATAAACGGAATTGTACTTATAGATATTCCTGGCAAATTACAACTTTGGCAAAAATAGTTTATGTCAGGATACCGCCCAAGAGTAAACTTAAACCCAACAGGTGATAGATGACTTAAATTGGAAGGTAGGGATTGTAGTGCTGACATATTTAATATCCTTTCTGTATTATTTAGTCAGGATAAAAAAAAGGGGAAGACCAGTTTCCCAATCTTCCCCCTCTTAACAGTCATTCAGTAGCGAAACTAAATGAATTTCTTACATGAGGTTGTCAACTCTGACAGTCCTGTAATAAGCGTTGTTACCAGTTGCTACGGCACCATCAAATGGATCTGAACCAGAGATAGCGAAAGGATTAGCAATCATTCCGTATCGTGTTTTGAATCCAATTTTTGGTTGGAAAGAATTCTCACCAACCGCACGAACCATTTGCAATGGAACGTATGGGCAATAGAACAGACCTGCGTCATAAGCAGATGAACCTTTGTATCCGCAGACAAAGAAGTTTGTTGCAGATGCACTGAAATAAGGATCAATGTACACTTTGAAGCGTCCATTGAGTGTTCCAACAAAGGTATTTCCTGAATCATCAACGCCTGATCCGTCCATTACTCCACTCATTGCGAGTGCAGATGCGACATCTGAGGATGTGATGATAACATTACCTTTACCGCGACGTGTTGCTTTTGCGATTGCATTAGCTTCACGCTCGATCTGGAACATTAAACCTTTGAACTTCTCAACAGACCAACGTCCGTTGGAGTCAGTATCAAGGTCAAAAACACCAGCAGTTGTGGTATTGTGTTGTGCACCATGAGCAGCACTGAAATAAATTGTACGAATAACTTCGCGGTTAATCTCAGCCAAAATCTCCGCAGAGATTATGTTAGCAAGCTCTGTTTCAGCATCCAAGCCGTGAACAGCTTTAAGATCCTGAGCTAATTCCATCGAGTACTCACCTTTGAGTGCACGTGTCTTAGCTGTTACAGTAACCTTGTCGATTGAGAAGGCCATCTGTTGGAAATCTTCATTAGCTGTACCAGCACTTCCTGTGATACCGAAATCTTCAGCAGTTGCTGTAGAAACACCGACACCATTAAGTGCAAGTGCAGGTGATCCACCTTGTGCACCAGCAACACCAGCTGTACCACTAGAAGTCATATCCCCACCAGCATCAGCTGAATGAGTTGTGTCTGCTTCGTTGTACATTGTGTCAGTACCGTCTTGTGTGTCATACTTGGAACGCATTGCGAAAATGAGTCCAGTAGGGCCAGTCATTGGTTGAACACCACAAACATCATAAGCTATGAGGTTAGGCATTGCAGAACGTATCATTGAGATCATAACTGGATCTGCATACGTTATTGGTGATGGATGCGATCCACCAGTTGGAGCGGAGTTACCCATTGCTTCCGTCATCATACCAAAAGACCCACCAGCTTCAGCGGTTTCTCTCATGGCAATTTCTTGGTTTTCCAGAAGTACGGCGGTGACCGCTCTCCTGTAGGAATCCTTAATCTTCGGCAGGTCTTCGTGCTCTAAGATAGGAGCCCATTTTTTTTGTAGTCCTTCAGCTAGATACATATTTTTATCTCCTAAAAAATGGATGTTGTTAAAGTTTAGTTGTTATTGTTATGCCGGGTCAACGCTTTTGCGTAATAGTCAACACCTGCATCAACTTGTTCAACAGCATCATCTGTTTCAGTATTTTCTACTTCTTCAGTCAATGGTTGAACAGTTTCTTTTGAACTTTGTGGAAAGTAGTTTTCCTTAATGACTTCAAGCTTTTCTTTGTATTGCTTTTCATCTTCAAAGTCTACTCCATCCGAAAGTTTTCCTAATTTTTCTTTCTCAGTATCAGCCAAATCTTCAGAAACAGTCCTTAACGCTTCATCCTTTTTGTACTTTGAAAGTTCTTGTTTTGTTTCCACATTGGAATTAATTGACTCATCAAGCTTCTGCTCGAGTTCTTCAACTTTCTCAAAGAGATCGTCTACGAGGTCAACTTTTTCCTCTGGAATGTCAATGTAATGCTCAGTAAATAGATTTTTGAGTCCTGACATGAAATCTTCTACTAACTCAGAACGAACACCTCGTTCTACTGCTAGTTCGTTTTCTTTCATCCATTCTTCTACGACATAAGAAAGATAACCATCGGTCTTTTCTGTCATGGAGCTGGTGAGTTCTTCTTTAGCTTTAGACAGTTCTTCCTTATAGTCTTCCTCTAATTTTTCAGCCCTCTCGTTTACTTCTGAGATGACTTTAGCCGCTACTGCAGCTTCAAAAATTGTGGAAGCTTTAGTTTTGAAATCTTCTGAGAGTTCTTCACCATTTACAATGGCTTCAATGTCTTCTTTGACATCAATCTCAATATCTTCTTTACTGAGTTTTTTAACTTCTCGTTTGATTTCTTCTTCTACTTCTTCATCATCTTCAGGCTCTTCTTCTTCTTTGATAGTAGAACCCATGATTTTTTCAAAAGAATCAGAAAGATCCGCTTTCTTCATGCCATTTAACTGGTCATAAAGAGCTTTAATCATTCCGGCTTTGGTTTTAGGAATAGAAATAGCTTCTTCCATCTCTTCTTCCTCTTCATCTTCCATATCATCTTCTTCTTTGACTTTAGCCTTAGCTTCGTCCAAGATTTCTTCATCTGAAGATTCCGCCACAGCTTGTTGCTCTTCTTCCAGTTCTTCAGACTGTTGTTCCAAAATTT
>MDSV01226576.1_pt1 | contig 11409 bp, 6 predicted proteins | sample 810851 | NCBI WGS metagenome assembly MDSV01 (sample SAMN05326640, study PRJNA326480) | marine metagenome | isolation source: seawater | place: Atlantic Ocean: North East | collected 2012 | reverse complement strand
TTAGCTTCCGGTTTAGTCGCTCTCGGTTTTGAAGTCATCTCCACCGGTGGCTCCGCCAAGTTTATTCAAGACAAGAACATTTCGGTGACTTCGGTGGACTCGGTGACTTCGTTTCCGGAGATGTTGGACGGAAGAGTGAAAACGTTACACCCGGGGATTCACGGCGGAATTTTAGCGAGAAGAGAGAATGAAACGCACATGAAGCAGATTTCAGAACACAACATCGATTTAATCGACGTCGTCGTCGTGAACTTGTATCCGTTTCGAGAGACGGTTTTAGGCGGGAAGGCGTTTGAGGAGTGCGTGGAGAACATCGACATCGGTGGACCGGCTATGATCCGAGCAGCGGCAAAGAACCATCCGCACGTGAGCGTTGTCGTCGATCCGAACGATTACGATGAGTTGTTGGAGAACTTGAAGAAGGATGGTTCCAATTTGGATTTCAAAAAGTTGCTCGCGTGGAAGGCGTTCCAACACTGCGCTTCCTACGACGCCTCGGTGGCGGAGTATTTGTGGCAAGAAGATTCCATCGGCCACGGCAAACCTGCTCCAGAGAAGACGGTTTCTATGACTTTGTTGAACGAGTTGAGATATGGGGAAAATCCGCACCAACCGGCGGCGGTGTATTCGGACAGCACGTTGGCCGAGTCATCGGGTACCGGCGTCGCTCGATCCATCGTGCACCACGGTAAAGAGATGTCGTACAACAACTACTTGGATGCGGAAGCGGCGTATTCATGCGCTTGCGATTACCCGTCCTCGGACAGAACGTGCGTCATCGTCAAGCACACGAATCCGTGTGGTATTGCCTCGGAATCTGCCACCGGCGGTGACTTGTTGGAGGCGTACCGATTAGCCGTTCGAGCCGATCCAATCTCCGCTTTTGGCGGCATCGTCGCTTTCAATTGCACGGTGGACGAAGAAATGGCACGAGAAATTCGCGAATTTCGCTCACCGACCGATGATGAAACGAGAATGTTTTACGAAATTGTCATCGCTCCGTCGTACACGGAAAAAGGCTTGGAAGTTTTGAAAGGAAAATCGAAAGCGTTGAGAATTTTAGAGACGAAACCGAGAGCGGCGGACGCGCCGATGGGTTTGCGCCAAGTCGGCGGTGGATGGTTGAGCCAAGAACCAGACTCGTTAGTCCCGGAAGACATTGAATTCACATCTGTCTCTGCGACCAAGCCGACTGAAGACCAATTAGAAGCCTTGCGATTCGCGTGGAGAGCTGTGAAACACGTCAAATCCAACGCCATCACCGTCGCCAAGAAGGGCAAATTGTTAGGCATGGGTTCTGGTCAACCGAACAGAGTAAACTCCGTCCGCATCGCGTTAGAAAAAGCTGGAGACGACGTCGAAGGTTCTGTCTTAGCTTCCGACGCGTTCTTTCCGTTTGCTTGGGGTGATTCCGTCGAGAAAGCGTGCCAAGCCGGCGTCAAAGCCATCGCTCATCCGGGCGGATCTATGAGAGACCAAGACGCCATCGATTGTTGCGACAAGTATGGCGTCGCCTTGGTCACCACCAGTGTCAGACACTTTAGACATTAATATTATAACGATTAGCTTGTTTAATTGACGTACCTACCTCCGATGATGATAGTAATAATACTACCATATTATTTTGAAGAAATATGAAAGAAAAGGGGGTGTATCTCAATATAAAAAAGAGGGGAAAAAGAACTGTTTGTCACTGTGGGCACCCCCACAAATCGTCATTTTTTTTTTAGAGGAACGACTTTTGAACGACACCATTTTTAATATAACTTACGAGTACTCACGAGTCCTCTTACTAAGTCATACATTCGTTCGTTTTTGTCGTCGTCGTTGAATAAAAGCAGACCACAAAAGTAGATCAGCAGAGAGAGGAGCGTTTAGGCAGAGCAGCATTTATTATTATTATTATTATAAACTCATCATCATCATCATCATCATTAAAAAAAAACGGGTACGAACGAACAAAACGGGAACAACAACAACAACAAAAAGAAAAGAAAAAAGAATTCAAAAATGTCTCCTTCGACGACGACAACGAAAGAGGCCGCTCCGAATAGCGCGACGCATGCGGGGGCACCGCAATTAATAACGAATTCACCGTTATCTCCACCACCACCAACGACGACGAGCAGCCGATTTGCCGCGTTGCAAAGGAGAGATTCCTTGTGCAACTCAGCCGAGTTAGAAAGTGGGAACGGACGAGGAGGAGGAGGAGGAGGAGAAGCGGTAAAGGGAAGGCGAACGTCCACGGCGTCGACTTTGTTCGTAGCCACGAATCAACAACAACAACAACAACTTCCACCACGTAAACCACCGCGAACGATCGGATCTCAAGTCAAGCGCAGACGCAAATCGATTAATGAATCAGACTCGCGAGGCGCGTTTGACGCGTTGCCGAACGAGTTAGTCGAGGCTATTTTGTTGAAACTCGACGCCCCGGCTTTGGCGAGTTTGCAAGCGACGTCGAAGTATTTTAGGCACTCTGGGGTGTGCGATAGAGTGGCGAGGTTTATATTAGCGACTAGAGATGGCGAGCCTGGGTTTGATGAGAATCATAGAGGCGAAGTGAACGACGAAGAAGAGGAGGAGGAGGAGGAGGAAGAGATTTTAGACCCGCTGCAGAGGATATTGGACGACGATTCCGAGGAGGAGAATAGAAGAAGCAGGAAAAGGAAGCTGAGAACGAGGAATAACGTTAGGAGTAAAAGCATCGTGCCACCGACGGTTGGAAGCTGTCGCGTGAGACCTCAAGACTCGGCGATTGCCGTGTTACGGTTTAAAGACGTCATGGAGAGAGCGGAACGGGCATCCAGTCTCGTTTCGTTGGGATCGTTTCACACGGTTCGAATCGCGGACAGGTTTGTGCCTTGCAAGTGTCTTGATAAACGTGTTTTTTGTCGTCGTCATCAGTGCAACACTAACCATTGCCAAGTGTTCCGCGTGAGCGACGTAGAAACGTCTGGAAGAGGGTTCCACGGCCAGCTCGGAAGAGGGCAGGATATGTACAACGCGGAAGCCTCGTTCGGCAAAGTCGCCATGGGGCCGCTCAGCTTCGATGATTACGACTACGAGGATTGTTTTAACTCGTTTAATGACAATGATGAAGAGTTTGTCCAGTCCGACGATAACAATACTTCATGGTATAGGACACTTGAACCTACGACTTTCGTTCAAGTCTCCGCAGGAGGTTCGCACTGTGCGGGACTGACCAAAAATGGGACGCTGTACACGTGGGGCCTCGCCTCCTCGGGAGAGACGGGACATCACCATACACCTATTGAAGTTGCGATTCCGAGGAAAGTATTTTCGATGGCGGAGAATTTGCATCGAGTCACAAAAGTTGCGTGTGGTTCTAATCACACTTTAGCCGTCACGGTCGACGGTCAGTTGTTTTCCTGCGGTCGTGGACGACACGGTCAGTTAGGATTGGGTTACTTCCACGACGGCGGTCCGTTGACGCGTTGCGACGCGTTACGTGGTATGCACGTCACTAAAGTTGCTGCTGGTGGACAGCACTCGGTTTGCATAACCGATGATGGTAGAGTGTGGTCGTGGGGAGATTGTACAAAAGGTCAGCTCGGTTTAGGGGATTTGCGATTCGCGACTAGTGCAGGATGGCACACCGGCGTGCCGTGGCCGTGCCTGGTCGAATCGCTCTGCGAAGAAAATTTATCTTCCTTCGATTTACTAGACGGTAAAGATTCAGTCGTGCAAGTGAGTTGTGGTAAAATGCACACGATGTTTGTGACGCAATCTGGCAAACTGTTTGCGTGTGGTAATGGCTCCTACGGCCAGATCGCCGGCCTTGCACCCACGCTGAAAGAACAAAAATGTAGAAACGGCACAGTGGGAGGTTACAACCAATACACGCCAAAGCAAATCCAGATTAAGCACCACGTGCGCAAACAGGATGGCACAACGTTAATGCACAGAGTTCGAGCGTGCCCGTGCGTGAACGCGAATCAACCATCGAATGGTAACGTAATTTGTAGAGTTGCTCAAGTAACTTGCGGAGGGAATCATTCGTTAGTACTCACTGGCTGTGGTGCCGTTTTTGCCACCGGTACGAACTCGTACGGTCAACTCGGGTTGGGCGACGTGGAGTCTAGGGACGTTTTTAGTCGCGTGTGGAGATTTCACGACAAGAAACTAAACGTCGTCAGTATCACAACTGGAGCACACCACTCCGCGGCAATTGTTTCCAATCAAACTGTTTTGAAAGAGACGGATTGCGAAGAACGCATATCGAACGACGAGTGGCTGGAAGCGAAAGCTTGCTCGTACGCCGCCGGAGGCAAAGGGGAATACGACAAGTTGCATACAAAATACGGGTACAAACTTTATCAGTGGGGCAGAGGCGACTGGGGTCAGTTGGGTAACGGTGAGAACCGTGGTAAATGGTTGCCGACGTTGACAAAGTCGAACGATCCATTGGCGAGACCGTCGAGAAGAGCTGATTTTTTGGGGTACGAACGATACTATGAGAGCGAAGCGGAGTTACAGAGGATAGCGAAAGAAACGGAAATTAGAAACTTTGAAAACGGCGTCAATAATGATGACGTTGAATAATAGATAAATGTTTTTTTGCAAATACATACACGTATATATTAACAAGTAAACAGATTTTTATATCACGTAAGATCAGAGCTCTTTCTTGTCGCCTCCTCGGAATCGGTTGAACGCGCCCGAGACTTTAGAGAACAAGCCGCCGCCTTGTTCTTTTTTGTCACTTTTAGTGACCGGAACTTCTTGACCGGACACGTCTTCTTCGTCGCCGTCGTCCTCATCGTCGTTGTCAACAGCGCTATTAAACGCTCCGACGTCATCGCCTTCTTTTTCTTCTTCTTCTTCTCCGGAAGGCATATCGTCGCCATAATCGCCGTAGTCACCATAGTCGCCCATGCCGCCCATGCCGCCCATGCCGCCCATTCCTCCTTCATCGTCGTCGTCGTCGTAATCGTCATCTCCACCTCCCATGCCGCCCATTCCCATCATGTCGTCTCGATTAAACATCTGCATTCCCGGCATTCCCGGCATATTCTTCAACTTTCCCATCATCCTCTCCGTATCGATGTCTTTCTTCTCTTTTTTCTTAAACTCCGGCAACGGCTTTCGCGTCTTGGAAACGCTCTTGGCCTTCTTGGAGCAACTCTCCGTCTCCTCCGTGCACAACCACTCCTCGATCCCTTTCGCCGTTTTAATTCGATTCTTAAACAAAATCTCCGCTAAATCCGTATCTCTCCCTTCCATCACATCTTCGCACGCTTTCAACATCGTCTTACACGTCGTTTCGCACGACGAATACGCGTCTTCACCCATAAACTTCAAAACCAATTTGTTTCTGAAATTCACTTTCAAATCGTTTTGGACCGCCCACATGGTCTTATCGTCCGATTCGTCGCACATTGATTCCATCTCTTCGATCACGTCAACCTCGGTTAACTTCTCTCCTTTCTCTTCTCTCAAGCGCATGCCGGTTTCAAAGGCTATTTTCGAGACTTTCTGACAGACTTCGCAATGGATGAGTTTCGAATCCGATTTGACCGCACGAAACGTCTCTTTGTTCTTCCCTCCTCCCATTCCGGGCATTCCAAACTGCGCTCGAACGACAGCAACACTTAAGAGGAAGAAGACAAAGAACGAAGAGAGAAGAAGAGAAGAGGAGGAGGAAGCAGATGATGATGATGATGATGATGATGATGATGTAAACATTTTTTGTTGTTTAGTAGTAACTTGAAATGACGACTTTTTCCTGTCAGCCTGTGCCCCGCCGCCAAAAAAAAAAGAAGAAGAAGAGAATACACTGGAGAAGGTTTTTTATCAAACTTCTTTAGAATATTTACTTTTTCATCAAACAACACACGACTCGAGCGACGCTTATGTCGTACGAGAAGAACGCATTCCTTTCTCCGTCGTCGCAGTTGTCATCATCGTACGAGAAAGACTGTGGGTGAAAGTCACCACCACACAAAACGCGTCGAGCACCCGGTCTTCTACATTTTAAACGCATCTGCACGCAGAACGTATCCGCGCGCAGCGAGCCGCAAGCGATCCACAAGGAGCCTCCTCCTTTCGTATCATTTCTATCGCTCTCGTCGAGCGCTCGGGAAAGGTCGGTTACTTTAAGTGGAAGAACTGTTTTCAATGTAGTGGTTGAAGTGGTGACAGCATCGTTGCCGTCGTCGTTCCTTTCCACAGAGACGCGAACGTAGCGAGGGTTTGAGAACCATCGAGAAGAGGAGCGCGAGCACAGACGACGTTGTTTCGATTGCGCGTCGTCGTCGGGGAGAGTTTCTTTTCCTCGGTCTTCTTCACCAGCATATGCGCACTTAAATCTTTCGCCTCGAACGTATCCCGTTGTGCCGACGATACTTTTACCCGCATCTTTCTTCTGCGAGAGCACAACGTCTGCATCTGGAAGAAGGCAATCTGCGTCCCGGGCATCAAACGCGTACAGTAACTCTTGTTGTACCATACGTTCTTCTTCGTTATCGTTGTGCAGAAATTGGACGCGAACGGTGTGAGCAGACGATGTCTGCGGTTCTGAAAGATCATCGTTGGTATTTGTCGCAATGCTTTTGATATTGTCGAGAACATCGTACTCTTCATCGAACATATTCAGAACCTCCTGGCGCACTCGGGCGGAGTAGACGTCGAAATTTTCTGAATGCCTCGAGACAAAAGCATCCACCCAACGCGTTGCGTCCTCTTTCGCTTTCTCATGAACGGTTTGTCGAAAACTTGTCGACTGAATAGGTTGAATCAAAGTGAATGCGCTTCTTTTCTGTGTTTCTTTTTCGTGCTTTGAATTTTCTGATGCGCACGTCTCCTCGCCTTTTTTCATCGCGTTCATATTTCTGGTCAAAACGTGCGCATCAAACAAAGTTGTTTCTACGTCCGCGCGCTTGTTTCTTTGAATCTCGTGCAAATGATATAAGATGGCGCGCTGGAGTCCATCGCCACCTAATTGAGGAATTTGATCGATTAATCGACTATTCCCGTCCGATCCCAGTAACTTCGATTTCAAGTCAATTAAGCTACGTTCAAACGTTGAATCGTGATAGTCGTGTCTTCCGGAACACACCGGCTCGGCTAAAAGTGCTCGCAGACACAACCAAACTTGCGCTTCTGGTTTCGGCATCTTCACTAGAGATTTTGCACTGATCCATCGACCGTCGTTGAGTACTTTTTGTTCTTCTTTTCGAAACCACGGTACTTTCGACAAAAGCGCAGGAAGCAAATGTGAGTGTATTTTATGCTTCGATATTAATCGCGCGACGACCGAGAGCGGCAATTCCGAGACGCTGTCGCATATGCTCCGCAAAATCGATAAGCACGACATTGTTCGACACAAGTATTCATCGTTTTCGTCTGAATTCTCCGATAGAGTGCTTTTCTCTGTTGGATCACTCACATTATTCAAAGCCTCTAATCGTTCCACGCAATAATCCACCAAATCGAGCAGGTTGGATTCGTTGAGACTTTTACCTACCGAACACGCATTATCGAACACGGCTATCTCTAACACGCCAAGAATAGAGCTTTGGAGCTGCCCGACGTGCAACAACAGCTTTGATTTCGCTAGATATTGCGTCATCATTTCTTTCCTTTCTCGCTCTATGCGAGCCGACAATACTGGTAAAACGTCATCCTTCCACGCTTCCAGCGCAAACAAGCACCGGACCACGTCGTCCAAAATCTCCCCCGTTGACTGCGCATCTTCTGCAACGCTCGCACAGTCGCTACAACTGTTTTCCAAAATTTCTTCTCCTCCTTTGTTCGCATTTTTCAATACCAGTCGCAGCGCTGCTTTCCTCGCCCGGTCTGCGTTTAACACAAACTCGTGCCATTCGGGCGAGTCAACGTTTTCTGGGTTTTCCAGATACGCCTTGAGGAAGTCCCGTTCTTCCCCAGCTCCTTCATCTGTGCCAACAAAGAGCGAATGAATACAGTTTCGCACTGAACGCATTTCGGGCGCGGATGAAGAAAATTGCAGATGATCCGTGTCATCTGCAAGTATCCCGGGGTACGCGTCTGTCTGCGCGATTGCAACCATGAATGTCTTGTTGTTGTTGTTGTTGTTTATCGAAACCCCTAATAATAATAATAATAATAATAACGGACAGAGCAGTCGTATTTTTTAATCCCCAAAAAAAAAACGCACAAAAAAGCCGTTAAATTAAAATGAAAAACCCCCTCTCACCTAAAGTTGTTGTTGTTCGCGCGCTGCTGCTTTCGGGGTTAGCGCTTCCGCTGTGCATCGCATCATCGATATCGACGAGCACGCCAGCTTCGCCGTGTTTTCAAGTTCTCAACGACTTGTTGGAAGAAAGCGGCAAAGTTTCCGCGCAAAACGGTCGCACTTCATCAGTTTCGTCTTCCTTGTTCTCAAACGCCGTTCAATATGCGTTGTCTGCTGGGGTCAACAATCGAGCCACGTCGGAAGGGAGCACGAGTTTAGGTATCGGATCCTCGTCTTCAGCGAGAGGTAGCTTCGCGTCTGGAGTGTTTGCAAACGCTGCGGCAGAAGGTGCGAGTTCTTTCGGAGGGGGCACGGATGCGACTGGCGTTTTATCTGCTGCTCTCGGAACGTATACAAGAGCGTCGGGCGTTTCGAGCATGGCTACGAATGTTGGGTCGGAGGCGACGAGCGATGCCTCCTTTGCTGCAAATTTATTAACGAAAGCGACAGGTACTGTGACTCTGTGAATTCTCTTTCTCTCTCCATTATTATTAATTCTCTCTATATACCAGGAATTGCTTCTTCAAGCTTCGGCAAACAAACTATCGCGAGCGGTGACTACGCAAACGCATTTGGTGAGAGATCAGAAGCAAGGGGAAGATCGAGCATGGTATCCGGAGAGCGCAATCGAGCAAACGGGAGAGCTTCTGTGGCATCAGGTTTGTTGAGCTTAGCGCAAGGAGCTGGAAGTTTCGCACAAGGCCTTCTCGCGCAATCCTATGGATCTGGAGGATTCGCGAGCGGTATTATGGCCCGTAGCTTTGGTGAAGGAAGCGGCGCGTTGGGTATATCTTCATTCGCGGCAGGTTTGTCCAGTTTTGCAAACGGTTTGAACGTTCGCGCTAATCTTGGTATTGCCAATTTCGCATCCGGGGCAAATTCGCAAGCGTCTGGTCGTTTGGCGTCTGCGGCGTTCAATCTAAACACTACCGCCGGTGGAAGTGCGAGTGCGTCTTTCGGCAACGGCACTTTAACGAAAGCAGAAACGAGCTTTGTCATCGGTCGAAACAACGCGATTGAAGTCAACGCCTCGAATTCTTTCGTGGGTGGTGAAAATTCGATCGCCTATGACGCAAATAGTTTCGTCTTTGGCAAAAATGTCGTTTCAAGAGGTGAGAATAACGCCGTTTTCGGCGGCACGGTATACGCGGATAATTTTAAGTTATCCAAGGGCACGTTTGGTGACATCGGGAAAATGGCGGATCGTATCAATGAGTTAGTGCGTGTGGCGCAAAACTTGAACGACCGCGTCACGGAGATAGAGTTAAAGTACATTGGGAAGTAATGAATGTAGCGTCGATGATAAAATTGGTTCAGTAGAGTATTTCTTGTACATTCCTTCTTTATATATTCTTACACGTTCTTCACGTAAATCCCTCAAAATGGCTGTAGTAATAGTAGTAGTAGTAGTAGTAGTAGTTCTCCTACGGAGTGTACGGTTGCAATTCGCTTTGGAGATGGAGACCAGCTCCAGGTCGGTACCCGTTGAAGATGCACAAAACTGTGACGTTGTCGTTATATTCTAACCCATTCAACAGCTTTGGCGTGAGGAGAAAGCACTGCGGGGTCGACGGTTCTGACGCCGAGTCCACCATTTGTTTAAACACTTTTCGTTCATTCTTCGGATCCATACCTTGGTTAATTTCGTCAACGACGCGGAATGGACATTTTGTCAGATTTTGGAGCGATATGAGGTACAACATCGTCGCAACGGCGCGTTCGCCACCAGATTGTCTATTCTTATCGAGCGCGTGTAATGGTTCACCTTCTCGGAACTTGACGTGAATATCCAACGCGTACTGTGAGAACTCATCTGGATCGTCGGGTTCGCGAAGTCTGACTTCTCCGTGGATGCCAACTTGTCGGCAGTTTGTGTGAAACGCTACCGAAATTTCCCCCAGAACCTTCTGGAGCTGCGGTAACCATTGCTCCTTGAGTCCTTTGATGACCTCTTGTCCGCCATTCACGGTCGGTGCGAGTGCTGCGATTTTCTCTTTCAGGTCTTTCTTTTCGGCTTCGTACTTCTTATATTGCTGCATGGCGGTTGGATTGTTGCACACAACAGCGCTCGCTTTTTCTTCCCAAAGTTCAACCTCCTTCAACAGCTCGTCTTCATCGTCCGGCATACTTTCCATCTTCTTTTTCAACTCTTCCGTGAGCGGTGCTTCGGCATCGGCTTCTTCCTTCGCTTCTTTGCATTGTCGAGCACTTCGTTGCTTCTTTTCAGCAATTTCGTCGTGCGCATCGGCTACCTTATCACAGTCGTCCCTGACTTGGGCTTCAATGTTCTTGTAGTGCATCAAGCGTATCTTTGTATCAGTATACTTCAACTCGGCCAAGTCCTGTTCCTTTCTCGCCGCAAAGAGTGCATCTAAAACGGCGACGTATGTCTGCACTTGTTGCGCGCGTTGCGTCGCGAGAGTCGCGAGAGACTTTTTTAATTGTTCGCGAGTCGCCGAGAGGTTCGTGTTCGCTTTTGCCAGTTTGTACGATTCTTGCAAACTTCTTAGCTTTGCCTCTAATCTTTGTTTATCTGACTTCGGTTTGTTCAATCGCGCTTTTTCCTCTCGCCACGCTCTTTCGGCTTCCATCTCTCGCCTTTTGAGCGCGTTTGACTGTTCAACGATATCATTCTGGTCTTTTTGAAGTTCTTGGACTTGCGACCTGGCCTCCGCCAAATCTCTCTTCACCTTTTCCATGTCCTCTCTGTCGACTTGTGCGCCAAACAGTCTGAAATTTAGCGATCTCATTTCTTCCGTTTCAAACGTAACTTTCGAATTGTACCTCGATCTGAGTTCAATAAAGACGTTTTTAGTCGTATACACTTGGCCAATCTTCCCGAGCTTCGAGTTGACCATTTCTTGGTACTTCGCAGCGTCCATGACTTTCACATCGGCGATGGCGGCTTTATCTACGCGATTCAAAGCGACCAAGGTCTTCATGACGCAGTTTGGCGCCGTAAACGTCAAATCTAACGTTTCCGAAACGCCATAGGCTTTGTACTCGTTCTTAAAGTTCGCGCCTCTCACGTGCTCATTCGTGTCCGTTTGGTTGTTGCACATCAAATGCCATCTTTTCGTTTTGAAGAGGTTATTAATCGCGCCCAGCAACTCTTGGTCGTCATCGATGACGTAGCTCGACAACATCGAAAGCCCGAGATGTTTTTGTAA